>Ga0224555_1000163_pt1 | contig 95731 bp, 70 predicted proteins | sample 714S23034metaG_FD_180687 | JGI IMG/M metagenome (GOLD analysis project Ga0224555, IMG submission 180687) | Peat soil microbial communities from Stordalen Mire, Sweden - 717 S2 30-34 | ecosystem: Environmental > Terrestrial > Soil > Wetlands > Peat | place: Sweden: Norrbotten County, Stordalen... | reverse complement strand
CGTCTTCCTTCCATGGCATCGCCTTCTAGCTTGGCGTGCTTTTCAGGTCGATCAGATCCCACCCCTTCGGACTGTCACCCATGTCCTCGGGCTAAAGTGTCACCCATGTCCCCGGTCCGTACCTCCCCTGGTGGCACGGCTGAAGCCGTGCCCTGATACAAAGCTACGGAATCCTGTTGCGAACTTGTGAGACAGGACACTAAATTTAGCAGGTGGGGCGGACGCCGTCGTCCGCGCGCGACCCCCTGGTCGCGCGTGCGTTCGAATCGAGTGGCGATTGTGGGACGAATTCGTCCCACCAGACGTCTTCCTACTAGTGCGACGGCACCGGGCTGGCCGCGTTCGCCACGGTGTGCACCGTGATATCGACATGGTCCTCCACGCGGAGGAAGAAGGTGCTGGGGTTCTTGATGCCCCATTTCTGGTAGGGGACGGCGAATCGAGCGGTGATGTCATACTTACCGCCGGCCACGCGGACCTCGACCGGTGCGGTGAGTTCATGTTCGGCGCCGTGGATGGCGAATACCCCATGCACCTGCATCTGGCTGACGCCCTGCGGCGCCAGTTTGCCTTCCACAAGGTCGGGGCGAAACACGATATCCGGGAAGCGCTGGCTTTCGAGGATCTCTTTGTGCATTTTGCGATCGCGCGTGTCGTTGCCGCTGGCTCCGCTACGCGCGTCTACCAGCAACTCACCGGAGGCCTTGCCGGAACCAAGGTCAAATCGAATGGCGCCGCGCTTGAACTGGAAGGAGCCACGCACGGTGTGCAGCACGTCGCCCAGGGTGAACTCCACCTTGGATTGCGCGGGGTCCATTTCGAGCGAAAGATCCTGCGCGGCAAGCGGCGAAATCAGCGCCAGGGCACAGGCTGTCAGAAACAGGGAGGAACGAAAGTGTTGGATCATAACGTCAACATTCGCCAGCCCAGGGCGAGCCCATTGGCGGCGGTATCGAAAAAGGAAAGTTCACCCACATGCAGGGCCAACATGCGGGAAAGCAGGCTGGGACGGGCGGCAAAAGCGTGCAATACGCGGCTGCGCAGGCGGCCATGACGGTCGAGCAGCAGCATCAAATCGGCCATCAATTCCGGACGCCGGCCCAGGCGACGGTGGGCAGCCTGGTATGATTCGAGATCGTCCGCCGCCAGCGCGTCGGCGAGCGCCACGGCGTGCTGAAACAGCAGGCACAGACCCTCCCCGGTGATGGCATCCACCGATCCCGAGGCATCGCCCACCAGCGCCACGTTACCGCGCCAGACGCGCGCGAGGCGGCGCGAAGCAGAGACTCCGCCGCGCTCGCTGGAGGCCGCGCCGGCGGCGGCCAAGCGTTGCGCCAGGAGCGGAAAACGCGGCAGGACATGATCCAGGCGCTGGCGACGATCGCTGGAGATCAACACCACGCAGACTTCGGCGTCGCTGACCGGCGTGAGGTAAAGCTGGCAGCCGTCGCTCCAGTGGATCTCCATGAAGTCGCTCCACGGGGCGATGCGGTAGTGGCGGCGGAAGCCGTAGCGGCGGCTATCGCGCGCACAGGCATCCAGACCGGCCCAACGCCGCACCACCGAATTGCCGCCATCGGCGCCGACGATCCAGCGCGCGCGCAAAAACTCACCCGCCACGCGAACGCCGTCGCGCTCGAGACCGGTAACCGATGCGCCCCACATCATGCGCACGCCGGCCTGGGCGGCGCGCTCCGCCATCAATTCGTGCAGGGCGGTGCGGCGGATGCCGAATCCCACGCCTTGCGGGAAGGCAGCTTCCACCGCCAGATCCCGGTCACAAAAGCGGATGCCGCGAAAGGGCCGCGCGCCGGCCTCGTCGAGCGAGATGCCAAGCGCGCGCGCGGCGGCAACGCCATCCGGCATGATGCCCTCGCCGCAGGCCTTGTCGATGGGAGGCTGCGAACGATCGGCCACGGTGACGTCGAAGCCGCGGTGGCGCGCGGCGATGGCCGCGGCCAGCCCCGCCGGGCCGCCGCCGATGACGAAGACATCGGTGGATTGAGCTAGACCGGACATCATTCAGGAATTGTGCATCCGCTCCCTTACGGACGCGGTTCAGAGAAAATCGGTTGCCAGGCGGGCGTTGGCAAGCTAAAGCATGCCCCATCATCCACTAGGTTAGTGGCCGCGGCGCACGCGGATGTTGCCGCGAGGTAAATACCGCGTAAAAGTCTAGCGGAGCGCGGCTCCCATGCCTCCGGCGGCCGCGGTTGGCGATAGCCGCGCCAATTCCTGCGCGTAAAGCGGATTGTGCGGGTACTCGCGCACCAGCCCTTGGAGCAGCGTCCGCGCCCGCCACGTATCGTGGTCGCGCAGCGCCGCCACCGCCAGCAGCAGTTTCGCGAAGGGCGCCAGGTAATGGCCCTTTTCGGAAGTCAGCTTCAACTTTTCGATGCCCACCGCCTTGTCGGTCTCGCCGCCGGCCAGCCGAAACAGCAAGCGCAAGCACAGGGGTCTCACGCTCAGCATGTAGTTCTCGACGCCAATCGCGATCCACGCGTCGTACATTCCCGGGTGCGCGTCCAGCAGCCGCTCCGCCACGACACGGCTGGCTTTCATTTCCTGAAACGAAGCGGCGTAGCGTTTCTCAATCAACGCCAGGTAATCGGAGTGCAGGCCGTTGGCCAAGATCATGGCGAATTGGCAATCGGGATTTTGCGGCGAGCGCGCCGCCAGGCGGCGAGTGGCATCGAGGGCGGCATCGAACTTGCGCTTGGCCACCGGGTCCGGCGCGAGCTTGTGATCGGTCATGAAGTGCTGTTCGTGAATGAAGAACTCGGACTGCAAAATGTGCAGGCGGTCGAATTCGGCGAACAAATAGGCGGCAGCGTCGGAAGCCGGCCCCATCGGATCGTCGGGGTGGGTGTTCTGCCAGTCCGCAAAGGTGCGATGGGCGGCGGCGAATTGAAGGTCGTACATCTGCCGATAGCCCACTTCGAGCGGCGTTTCGGCGCTCGCGGCGGCAGCCAGCGCGCAGAGGCAGCAGGGGAGAATCAGGGTGCGGAGCGGCATGGCGTCAAACGTTGAGCACGTGGAGGGCCAGCGGCGCGGCAACAACCCCTTTAAACGTCCTCTGAGACAGCTTACCATTTATTGCGACGCGGACTCCGGGAAGAGGGTTGCAGGAGACGCGATTTTTTTGCGGGGGTATATTCAACCTCATCCCTTCAAATCCTGAAACGCCGCTTCAATCTCCTGTTTTGCCTCGGCTGTGGGAGGAACCAGGGGAAGGCGCGGAGGGCCGCCGTAATAGCCGTTCAGATCCATGGCATATTTCAAGCCGGGAATCCCATACCGCGTGGTCACCAGCGCGGAGGGGCGGCCGATGCGGTTCTGCCAATCCATGCCGGCGGCTTCGTCGCGCATGCGGAAGGCTTCCCAGATGGCGATCGTCGAATACGGCGCTGCGTTGGCATAAGCGAGAATCGCGCCGCAGGCGCCCATCAACAGCGAGGGCCACAGCGTGGGCGCCGAGCCGACCAGCACCTGGAAATCGTGCTTCACCTCGCGGATCATCTGCATCACTTTTTCCAGATTGCCGGAGCTTTCCTTGATGGCGATGATGTTGGGATGCTCGGAAAGCGCGGCCACCGCCTCGGCCGGAATATCCACTCCGGTGGTCTGCGGCCAGTTGTAGATGATGAGTGGGATCTTCGTGCGGTCGGCGACCGAGCGGTAGTAGAGCATCTGCGCATCGCCGCGATTGATCAGGTTCTTGTAATAGTGCGGCGTACGCACCATGGCGGCTTTGTAACCCATCTCGGCGGCGCGGTTGGTGAGCGAAACCGTCTCGCGCACGCTCTCCACGCCGGTGCCGGCGATGAGCAGTTTCTCCGCGGCGGCGTGCTTGGCCACCAACTCCCACACGGTGTACTTTTCCGCTTCGGTCAACATCACGCTTTCGCCGGTCGAGCCCATGACGACGTAGCCGGAGAGCGTGGTGCGGTTCCACTTTTCCACGTTGTGCTGAATCTTGGCGGTGTAGATGTTGCCTTCGTAATCGAACGGGGTCGTAATTGGTGGGAAAATACCTTGTAGTTTCATGATTGCGTTGAGGCCGCGAAAAGCGCGGCCCGACATTCCACGATAACAATGTTCTCGCTCGAAATCGATTCGGATTCGGATGGCCACGATCTGCTGATTGCGGAGTTGTGGGAGCTTGGCTCGGCTGGGATCGTCGAGCTGAGCGACACGCGCGTGCGAGCCTTCTTTGAAGCCGAAACGGACCGCGCAGAGCTGCTGGCGCGCTACCCGGGCGCGAGCGTGCGCGAAGAGGAACATCGCGATTGGGTACAGGAAGCGCGCGATCTGTTGCAGCCGATGGAAGTGGGCCGCCGCTTCTTTCTTGTGCCGGAATGGCGCGACGATCCGACGCCGCCTGGCCGCTTCCGCATCACGGTGAACCCCGGCCTGGCATTCGGCACCGGTGTGCATGAAACCACTCGGCTTTGCCTGGAAGCGCTGGAAGAATTGGTGACGCCCGGGATCGACGTGCTGGATATGGGCACCGGCTCTGGCATTCTCGCCGAAGCCGCGCGTCTGCTGGGCGCATCGCGTGTAATCGCCTGCGACATAGACCCGGAGGCCGTGCGTGTCGCCCGGCAAGGATTCGTCGGCTCGGCCGATGCCGTGCGCTCAGCAGCGGTCGACTTGGTGGTAGCCAACATCAGCCCCGAGGCGATCATTGCATTGGCGCCGGAATTCGCCAGAGTGCTGCGACCGGGTGGAACGCTGGTGGCGAGCGGGTTTAACTTTAGCGAAGTGGAAACGGTGAAGGCGGCGCTAGCGAGGGTTCGCGGGGTGTGGCAAAAGGGCGAGTGGGCGGCGGTGGTAGCGGGCAAACGGACCGTAACATCCTAACGGCGCAAGCGGAGGACAACAACCCGCACACACTTGTCAGGATTCCAGTTCACCATGATCGGCTCCGCTACTTCGTATTCACACAGCTCCCCATGTCCCGCCGCTGCGTCTTTAACCCAATCCCTGATATCCTCTGGCGTTGACTTCGCTTCTGTAGTCAGAATCCAGGCGCAGTATCGCTTTGACGGTGCGATGTCCGGGAGTTCCAGAAGCTTTTGAAGGTCCCGTCGTAGCGGCTCCTTCACCTTTCGCTGTTTTCTGGCCCTTCCGGAAATATTCCATGCCCCTTTGATTTCGCAAAGCGCGGCGTCTACGCCGTCTTCAGTGAAGCAGAAATCGACCACGCAGCCATTGATCTCTTTTTCGTATTCAATCGGGATGTCTTGGCGGAGGGCCTCCTTTCGCAATAGATGGTGGACAACGTGTTCGGGAACATCGGCCACGCTGCGCAAGAAGTGCGCAATTGGCTCCCTTGCGCCGAGTTGGTGGATCTCATCTTCCTCACGCTTCAAGGCTGAATACAGAAGATCGCGGATCAGGCTGGCGTCGCGCGGCGCCGACGAGAGTAGAGTAGGCATCACATTCCCCCTGGACATTATCGTACGCGGTCTTGCCCGCAGTAAGGCGAGTTCTCTCGGAATCCAAGCTCCGCCCGCTGCCCATCGGATCGCCCTTGCCATGTATGCATAAACAATACATACTAATGCATATGAGAACCACACTGATTATCGACGAGACGCTGGTCGAGCGCGCTCGGGAACTGACGGGCATCCATGAAAAGACGGCGCTGGTGAAGGCGGGGCTGGAGGCGCTGATTGCGCGGGAAGCCGGCAAGCGGCTGGCGGCGCTGGGCGGCTCGAACCCGCGGATGGCGCGCATCCCGAGGCGGCGGTCCGCCTGATGGTGCTCGCCGATACCTCCGTCTGGATTCAGCACTTCCGGCGAGGCGAGCCAAAGCTGGCGAGCCATCTCGCCGATGGACTTGTTCTCATGCATCCCTTCGTATTGGGTGAACTGGCTTGCGGAAACCTGAAACACCGGGCGGAAATCCTGTCCGATTTGCAGGAACTCCCGTTGGCAAAGCTGGCATCCACGGCGGAGGCGATGCGACTGATCGAAGACCGGCGGCTGTGGGCACGCGGGCTCGGTTGGGTTGACGTGCACCTGCTCGCCTCGGCGCTGCTCTCGGATTGCGGGTTTTGGACGCTCGACAAAAAGCTCGGCCGTGCTGCGGCGGAACTGGGACTGAACTCGTAATCCGGAGACCACGCGAGTAGCTCCGTCAGAACGGTGTTTCTTGTGTGGGGCAGGATGATATCCTGCGCGGCGATTGATAATCGCCGCGCGTGCCGATTGGCAATCGGCACGCAGCTTGGCAAGCTGCCCCACCCACCGGAGCTCGCGCGAGAGAATAGAAACCATGGCTACTCTCATGCCGGCAGTCTTCTTCGGGCATGGCAATCCGATGAATGCCTTGAGCCGCAATCGTTACACGGAGGCGTGGGCGGAACTGGGGCGCACCATCCCCAGGCCGAAGGCAATCCTCTCGATTTCGGCGCATTGGTTCGTGCCGCAGACGGGTGTCACGGTTTCCACGGCGCCCAAGACGATTCACGATTTCGGTGGGTTCCCGCGCGAGCTTTATGGCGTCCAGTATCCGGCGCCGGGCGACCCGGAGCTGGCGCAGCGCGTACGGAAACTGCTGGCGCCGACGCCGGTGGCGCTCGACGAGAGTTGGGGGCTCGATCACGGTACATGGTCCGTGCTGTGCCACGCCTACCCGGAGGCCGACATACCAGTGGTGCAGCTCAGCATCGACGAAACCAAGCCGGCGAGCTTTCACTACGAAATCGGAGAGCGGCTGGCGCCGCTGCGCGAGGAGGGCGTTCTCATCGCCGGGAGCGGGAACCTGGTGCATAACCTGCACGCGTATGCATGGGGGCGGCACGACGTGGAACCGTATGACTGGGCCGTCCGCTTCGAGCAGGAGGCGCGTGACAGGATTCTCTCGGGCGAGAACACGGCGCTGATTCAATACGAAAAGCTCGGCCGCGACGCGCTGCTTTCGATACCGACGCCAGACCATTACCTGCCGCTCTTGTACGTGCTGGCAACGCGGCAGCCGCATGACGCCGCCAGCTTCCCCATCGAAGGCGTGGATGGCGGATCGGTATCGATGCTGGCGGTGAAGGTAGGGTAAGCTTTAGCTTGCCCAAAATAATAGAAAGAATGAGAGCCGTAGGCCCTTCGCTCGACTATCTATTACGAACGCTCTGCCCGATTCTTGGCAAGCTAAAGCGTGCCCTACCAAATGGCCGAGTACCGAAGACATTCTGCCCCATTTCCATCCCGACGGTGCGCACCTGTTTGTGACATGGCGCCTCGATGGGTTGTTGCCCACGCAGGCACCGGACGTCATCTATGCGACTCCCGGCCACGCGTTCGCCGCCGAGGATCGTGCGCTGGCCCAGAGCCATGAGCACCTATGGTTGAACGATACGCGAGTCGCGCGGCAAGTGGCGGAAGCGATTCGCAACGGCGAGAGCGAGAAGCGGTTCTATGAGTTGCAGGCTTGGGTCATCATGCCCAACCATGTGCATGTACTGCTGCTGCCGCGCGTGGCACCGGCCCGAATCACCCATTGGCTCAAAGGGAAAACAGCCATGGAGGCGAATCTGCTGCTGGGACGGACGGGCGCGTTTTGGCAGCATGAGTCTTACGATCATTGGGTGAGAAACGAGCGCGAGTTCAATCGGATCGTGGCGTACATCGAAGAAAATCCGGTGTCGGCGGGGCTTGCGGCTGCGGTCGAGGACTGGCCTTGGTCAAGCGCAACACGGGCAAGTTGAAACATTTTCTGGGCAAGCTAAAGCATGCCCTACCACAGTTCTCGCGTCAATCGGTCCAGTCGGTGGCTAAGCGCACCAGGGTGCGCACGGGCAAGCCGGTGGGGCCTTTGGGCATGTTGGGCTGGGGTTCGTCCAGATAGGCGGTGCCGGCGATATCCAGGTGGACCCACGGCGTGTCTTCGGCGAATTCCTTGAGGAAAATCGCGGCGGTGATGGCGCCGCCCCAGCGCGTACCGATGTTGGCAAGGTCGGCGAAGGGGCTCTTCAAGCCTTCCTTGTACTCGTCATCCAGCGGCATGGGCCACATGCGCTCGCCTTCGGCACGGGCGGCGCGCAAGACGCGGTCGCGCATGGCGTCGTTGTTCGAAAAGACGCCCGTGTAGATGTGGCCGAGCGCTACCACAATCGCGCCGGTGAGCGTGGCCGCATCCACCAGGTGGGTGCAACCCAGACGGCGCGCGTACGCCAGGGCATCGGCCAGAATGAGACGTCCCTCGGCATCGGTATTCAAAACCTCGATGGTTTTGCCGGACATGGCGGTGACGATATCGCCGGGGCGCTGGGCGCGGCTGCCGGGCATGTTTTCGACGCAGGGAATGAAGGCCGTCACGGCGAGCGGCGGTTTCAGTTGGGCGATGGCGCGCATGGCGCCGATCATGGCTGCGCCGCCGCACATATCGTACTTCATCTTCTCCATGCCCTCGGAGGGTTTGATGGAGATGCCGCCGGTGTCGAAGGTGACGCCCTTGCCGACCAAGCCGAGGTGCGCCGCCGAAGCGGCCGCGGGCGGCCGGTAGCGGAGGACGATGAGCGCGGGCGGTTCGGCGCTGCCCTGCGCCACGCCGAGCAGTGCGCCCATGCCGAGGCGCTCGAGGTCGCCGCGTTCGAGCACCTCGCACTCCAGGCCCTGTTCCTGAGCCATCTCGCGCGCGGCAGCGGCCATTTTCAGCGGGGTGAGGAGATTGGCGGGCTCGTTCGCCAGCGCGCGCGTGAAGTTCTGGGATTCGGCGAGCACCTGGCCGCGCAATACCGCGGCGTCGAGATCGGCGGTGCCGTTCGGGCACACCACGGTAAACGAGGCCAGCGCCGTCTTGTCGTTGCCGGTCTTGTGGCGATCGGGTTCGAAGTCACCGAGGATGGCTCCCTCGACGGCGGCCGAGGCGAATTCGGCGCCGGTGCGGATTCCCTCGAGCAGCACCGCCGCCGACAGCACCTTTTTCTTTTTCAGGAAGCGGACCGAGGCGGCCACCAGCTTGCGCATTTCGGCCGAGTCGAAACGGTCGGCCTTTCCGGCGCCGGCCAGCAGCACGCGCGCGGCGGCGGCGCCGGCTGGGTTGTGCAGCAGCGTGAATTCGGCCGCCTTGCCAGCCACTTCGCCGGCGTCGACAAATGGAGCGGCGCCGAAGCGCGGTTCCTTTTCTCCTTCGAAGACCGGCACAATCAGGGCGCCGGCGGCAATCTGTTCGGCGGGATTACGTTCGAGCGTGATTTTCATCAGCTATGATTGTCCCGAACCGCGGCGCGGCTTGCAAATGCGGGGTGCGCGTCGGCTACAATGCGGTCACGATGGAAACCGATTTCTTGCAGGGACGCACGGCGGTCATCACAGGCGGCAGCCGGGGGCTGGGAAAGGCGATCGCGGTGGCGCTCGGGTCGGCCGGGGCGCGGCTGGCGCTGGTTTCCCGCGACGCGGCCGCGCTCGAAGCTGCGGCAGCGGAGATCCGCGGCGGCGGAGCGGAGGTAGAAGTCTTTCCCACAGACGTGACCGACGAGCGGCAGGTACGGCAGTTGGAGCGCGACGTCCTGGCCCGGTTCGAGCGCGTAGATATTCTGGTGAACAATGCCGGCACCAACGTGCGCCGCGCGGTGGAAGAGTTCACGCTGGAAGATTGGAACAAAGTCATCTCGACCAACCTGACGAGCGCGTTTCTGCTGTGCCGGTCCTTTGTGCCCCAGATGAAAGGCCGCGGATACGGGCGGATTCTCAATCTGACTTCGACCATGAGCCATGTGTCTTTGCCTGGGCGGGCAGCCTATTCGGCTAGCAAAGCCGGCCTGCTGGGATTAACCAGAGCGCTGGCGCTGGAGCTTGCCATGGAGGGAATCACGGTGGTCGCCATCAGCCCGGGGCCGTTCGTCACGGAGATGAACACGCCGCTGCTGGAGGACCCGGCCCTGAATGCGCAATTCATCTCGCGAATTCCGGCCGGGCGCTGGGGGGAAGTGCGGGAGGTGGGCCGGCTCGCCTTGTTCCTGTGCTCGCCGGACGCCGGGTTCATCACCGGAACCGACATTCTGATCGACGGGGGATGGACCGCGCAATAGCGGGCGGTTCGATAACGTACACTATTTAACGCTCCGCCCGCAAGAACCCCGCGACGGCGCCGCGGGTTCGGGCTATCATCGAAGCATATGAAAAAAGCGCTGACAGTTCTCTCAGCGGCATTATGCCTTTCCTTGGTTGGCGTGGCGCAGGAAAAGAAAGGTGGGAAACCGGAAGTGGGGGGCGGCTACATCCCCAAGCACGGTCCCGCCCCGGCGCATCAGGCAGCGCCGGCGCCGGCTTCGGCGAAAGGCAATCGGGTCGCGGACAAGGCCGGGCATCCGGAAGTTCCTCACGTTCACACGACCGGCGAATGGGTTGGGCACGACTCCGGCAAGGGCGACGCGGCGTATCATCTGGACAAACCGTGGGAGCATGGCCGCTTCCCGGGAGGCATAGGCAAAGGTCACGTGTTCCGGCTGGTGGGCGGCGGCCCGCAGCGGTTCTGGTTTGGCGGTTTCTATTTCAACGTGGCTGACCCCGACATCGCATTTTGCGATGGCTGGCTGTGGGACACGGATCAGATCGTGCTGTACGACGATCCCGACCATGTGGGCTGGTACCTGGCCTACAACGTTCGCTTGGGCACGTACGTTCACGTAATGTATTTGGGCAATTCATAGCAAGGGAGGGGCGGCGAGCACCTGATAGCTTTGTTGTCCGGCAATCGCCTGCTTCAGCCGGGCGAAACACGTTGGCGTCGAGGTTGGGGGTGTCGCGTTGAATGTTGTTACAATGCGACAGCGGGCTGAAGGAGTCATTGGAAGCGAATTGCATGTGGTCCTGTCCCAGTTGCGGAGGGCACGACGTCCGGCGGTCCCGTGCGCGGGGTTTGCTGGATGACGTGATGTCCAACTTCCGCCGGTTTCCGTTTCGGTGCCGGGCTTGCTCCCGCCGGTTTTACCGGTACGTTGCGGCTGGCGGCGAAGAAGTGGAAGTCGAGCGGGACACCGAAGACACGCCAGCCGAAAGCCCTCACGGGACCAACAGCCAGCGCTGAGCACCGGTCAGCGTAAAGCTTGGGTTAAACCCGCCGTACAACCACGCCGGCTTCACCGAACAGCACTTCCACCATGCCGAAATGCTCGTCGTAATACTGGCTGGAATATTCGGTCATGCGTTGGCGCGAAACCACCACCTGGACAATCCCCGCCTGCACGACGGCGCGCGCGCAGTCCATGCAGGGCATAATCTCGACGTAGATGGTGCAGCCCTCGGTGGCCGTGCCGGCGCGCGCCGCATTGCAGATGGCGTTGCGCTCGGCGTGCTCGATCCACAAGTACTTGGTGGGACGCACCAGGCGCTCCGGCACGTCGTCGCGAATACCGCGCGGAAACGAGTTGTAGCCGGTGGAGCGGATCTCGTGGTTGGGCCCGACGACAACGCAGCCGATCTGCGTATTCGGATCCTTGCTGCGAGCCGCCACCACTTTACAGATATCCAGATAATACTGGTCCCACCCGGGGAGATTGCGCATAGTTCCCGCAACTGTATCACAGGCGCGCACTCGCCGGGAGCGTGCATTGTCGCGCGCGTTGCAGCGCGGCTGCGGAAGACGCTACACTGGAGACAATTCCACCGGAATTCCCCGGTCGTCTAATGGTAGGACAGCGGCCTTTGGAGCCGTGAATCGTGGTTCGAATCCATGCCGGGGAGCCAAATTGCATCGCATTCATTCCATTAGGCGCTCGGATGTGCGGGAGAGCTAAACCGCTTGTATTTAGGTTCGAATCCTCGCTGCCCCATGTGGAGAAGCACCGAAACACCGGGGTCTTGTCTGGATTCCAGCTAAATGGCCTCTTCAGTCCCGAGACGGACCTGATTCTCCCATCGCTACGAAAGCCAGACTCCCGAGTTGGCGCATTCCGGCCACAGCCAGAGTAATCGGTAAACGCTGGCGACCAGGGAGGACTTTGGCGCCGCGATGCCGGATCTCTCGCAGAGGAGGTGCGCCCGGCGACGCCCGGCGCACCTCTTCCTTGCTGGTAGGTGGTCAGTTTGAATCGGGAGCCATGGCGGTTGCCTCTACTGGAGTGACGGTTGCGAACTCTCTACGGGCTTGAAGAGCTGCGTCCGGTATCGTGGGGCGAGGGCCTGAACCGGAACGAACGGACGCCACATTCTAAACTGGCCCCTACCCCCACCTGACAACGGGCCGGCTTTCGTTTCGATCCGGCGATGCCTTTCTTGCGGCTGTGGCCTGACGGTGCGCCCACGCTGGTTGGCCCACCTCCGCTACCTGAGGTTGCGCGAGGCGGAAAGGCGATCACTGCGCCACGGGAATCATGGCTCCGGTGGGCGAACTGGTGCCGTCGTAGGTCGCGAGCACCTGGTTGTCGCCGTTAGCGGCATTCGATGGCACCACCGCGTTGATCTGGTACAGCCCCGGGCTGATCAGCCCGGCGAATTGCACGGTAGCCGTGGTGCCGCCGATGGTGACCTGCGGCCAGGGGGTGGGCAGCGCGCCCGTCTGCACATCCGAGCCCGCCGTCAACGTTGAAACCGGCAGGCCGAAGCCATCGCCGAACAGCAGGATGGTCTCGCCCGGTGTGGCCGGTGTGAACGTGTACCCCGGCACCGACATGGAGGCCGGCCCCAGCAGGCTGTAATCGGCGTGCATGGCGGCAATGTGGATGCCGTCGCCGAAGCGCAGGAATCCCGGCGACACCGTTTGCAGGTTCGCCGTATAGGGAGCGCTGGTTGTGGTTCCATTGTTCACTGTTACCGCGACCGGACCAGTGGTGGAATCGAGCGGCGTCAGCACATTCACCTGCGCGGAGCTGATGAAGTAGATATACGCCGGCTCGCCGTTCACGGTGACGCTCACGCCATCCAAATCGGTCGGCATCAGGCCGGACGCGAAAGATGGCGCGCTGCTCCAAACGAGCCCGCCCACGCCGGCTGGCGCCAGGTTGGACCCGTAGATGGACACCCACGCATTCTGCGCGATGTTGGCGCTTCCGCCAGAGACGCCGACGCCGGTGATGAGGGGAGTGGCGACCTGTGTCGTCTGCACCGCGGGAGACCCGCCAAGGTAGACGGCCGTGCCGCCAGCGCCCGAGCCGCTGCCGCCCGCAAGGGCGATCAAGGGGCGGCCGCTTTTCCGCACTATGGATGCGGCGAACTGGGCATCCGGCCCGGCGCCGTCGTATATCGCGTCTTGAAATGTCCCGTCGCCATTGCCGAGGCGGTGGGTGGCCTCGGTGTCTCCACAGCAATGCGGTAGAAACAGGTCCAGTTTGCCATCGCCGTTCAGGTCCACGAGCAAGGGCGCACCGGTGCCGAAATCGTCGTCCATCACGGGTCCGGCCTTGAAGGTGCCATCACCGTTGCCCAGCATCACCGCGAGTTTGAAGGTGACGTCGGCATCCCAGTAGGCGACCACCAGGTCCGCGTGGCCGTCGCCATTCACGTCGCCGATTGCGAATCCCTGCGGCGTGATCCCACTCTCGGCGAAAGTAACGTTGATGGGCGCCTGCAGCGTGCCGTCTCCTTTGTTCAGGAAAACCAGCACACCGCCGCCTTGCCCATCCGGGTTCGCCACGGCGGCAACCACGTCGGGTTTGCCGTCGCCGTTCAAGTCGGCTACGTGGACCTGAAGCACGGGAAACTGCCCCGATGAATAACTCGCGGCAGCGCCGAACGTGCCATCGCCTTTGCCAAGCAGGATGGAAACTCCGCCGCCCGTGCCCAATGGGAAAGCCCCGCCGTCACCCACCACCGCGTCCAGCTTGCCGTCCCCGTTGAAATCCGCAAGCTCCACCGAGACGGGCCGCAAACCGGCAGGATAGGTCTGGAACGTGCCCAACGTTCCGTCTCCTCTGCCCAGCAGCACGGAGAGGGTGCCCGGCTGCCCTGGCGAGGAACCCGAGCTCGCAGCCACCACATCCAACTTCCCGTCGCCGGTCAAGTCCCCCACCGCCACGCCGGCCGGGGAATCGCCCGCGAGGGACGCCGCATAAGTCGTAGGCTGGTCGAGCGTAGCGCCCCCAAGTGCCACCACCACGCCGCCGCCGCCGGCGCCGCCCTGGTCTGCGCCAATCACGTCGGGTATGCCGTCCCCGTTCAGGTCCGCAAGGGCCACGCCGGCGATTTGATTGCCCAGCCGATGGACAACGCGCCCGCTGAGGCCGCCTTTGACGCCGATGAACATACGCACCTGCTGAGTAAGATCGTCGGCCGCCACAAGGGCATACCCGTTCGCCGCCGGCAGCAACGCGATGCTCGCGGGCCCCGTCCCGATGGCAAACTCGCGTTCGAATTGAAAGGAGCCGTCTCCCTGGCCGAGAAGAAACGTCACCTTGTTGCGATCGTAGGCTGCCACGGCCAGGTCGAGTTTGCCGTCCCCATTCAGATCGGCATACGCCAGAAACGGCAGGCTGAACTGGCCCGACGCTGTTGAGGTCACCGCCTTCCGCATGGTTCCGTCGCCGTTGCCGAGCAGCGCCGATACGGTGCCGTTCACCGAACTGGCAGTGACGATATCGGGTTTGCCGTCGCCGTTGAAATCGGCCACCACCATCGACGCCGGGTACTGGTCCACGGCGTACGCCACCGGCGCCTGGAACGTGCCATCGCCGTTCCCCAGCAGGATCGAAACCTCGGCGTTGCCGGCGTTGGTGACGGCAAGATCCACCTTGCCGTCGCCGTTGAAGTCGGCCGCGGCGATGCTTCCCGGGTATGGCCCGGCCGAGAGCGTCGTGGCGGGCTGGAAGGTGCCGTCGCCGTTATTGAGCAGAAGGTAAACGGCTCCGAGATCGGTCGCGGTGTTTCCGCCGGCACCGCTGACGATGATGTCCGGTTTACCGTCGCCGTTGACGTCGGCCACAATCACTTGGGTGCCCGCTTCGCCGATCGGGTACAGGGTGTGTGCGTTCCAGCCGGAGGGACTCTTGCCCAGGTTGACGTAGACGGCGTTTCCGCCGAGGCGAACGGCATCGAGCACGCCGTCGCCATTGAGGTCCGCGACGGCAACCGGGCCAGCGTCCTGTCCGTGCCGGGAAGCCGGCGCGCCGGAGACGGCCGACGCGAGGGGCCCTCCCAACAAATCCTCAAACAGGTGCTGCAACGTATCGCCGCGCGCGTGCCACATCACCGGCAATTGCCCTGGCTTTGCGGTCCCGAGTACCAGGTCGCCCGCGGACGGTGCCGCGGCTGCACGGCTCCGCACAAGGTTCGGAAGCTCCTGATTGAAGATGTTGTACCCCGGATCGAGGATCCACGGGGCGTTCGACACAGAGGGGTCGAATGGTATCAGGTCACCACCGGGAAGGGGCGGAAGGTCGGGCGGCGGGTCGGGGAGATCCTCGAAAGGATCGTCGAAAGGAGGGGGAGGTAAAGGGATATCATCGAAAGGATCGTCTGGAGGAAACGGAATATCAAGCGGGTAGGGCGGGTCCGGGATGTCCCAGGGGTCGAATTGGAACTCGTCCGGGTCTGGAGGAAAAGCGTCGGGATTCTGCAACGCCTGGTCTGCTGACTGGCCCGTGGCAGTCGCGGCGTGAGGCGAGAGGGTGTGACCGGGTGCATGTCTGTGCGCGTTGGGCGGCGCACTCTGCGCGTTAGGCCCGCGGACAGACAAAAAGAGTATGACGGCGAACGTCAGGCAGCGTCTCATTGTTCCCCTCACGAGCTTTCGGCAACCCCTTACACCAGCTTTCCGTCCGCCGCTGTTTCAAACCGTAGACGTGGACGCGCCGGAGCGCGATGAACATCCGGAGATACCGCCGCGCCAGAGAGGGGAACTGGAGCAAAACACAGAAACAAAAACACCATCGGGTTACCCAGTCCGCCACAGTATACTACATGCGGACCGCCCGGTTCTTTGCCATTCGACAAAGGGGGTGCACGAAATCCGCCGGTGAGATCTCGATGAATACATCGGAACTGATCGGGACCCGAGGCTCCAACAGGATCTGGCGAAAGGGTACTTCACAGACCGAATACTTGCGCCAACATCGGGCCCCTGAGCATGCCAGGCCACCGGGAAGGAAGGTGCGCCGGCGGAGTTCGGGGATTTAGATCCTCCCTGACGCCGTAGCCTTTACCGTCCCGACCCCGATCCTCCGATTGTCGTCTGGGGGATGCTGGTCCTCGCGCGGTTCGAGACTCATCCTTGCTGGGCGCCCAGCCTGGAAGTGTGCGCCGGTTTTGTGCGGATGTCAGTCGCTAACAGGCATTTGGAGCGGTTCGAATGGACGGCCTTCTAGGTAGCAAAAGTCCGAAGCGCGTCCAGTGTGGGGAGCCAATTCTTGGGGCCCAGCAATGCTACTTTCCAAACTCGGCGCTCTCGGTTGACGGCGCCGCCCACGCCCCGATGATCATCGCTCATTAAGCACCCTGACTTGCACCCGTACGTGCGTTTAGCAAGCAAGCAGGACAAGGCTATTGCCGCAGCGCGCAAAGCCGGGCGCGAACCTCTTCCTGGAACTCGGTTTTCCACCGGACGAGGCCAAACGTCTACAAGCTGCGTCCCGCAAGCAGATCAATGACACGCGCCTGCTGAAGTAGCAACTGATGGAAGAGTTGTCTGTCTGGATCGCGAAACACGGCTTGAAGCAGGCCGAGGCAGCCGAGATTTTGATGGTCTCGCGCCCCCGTGTGTCCGATGTGGTGAATAAAAAAGCCGCCAAGTTCACCATCGATACGCTCGTGGAAATGCTCAGCCGCGTCGGCAAGCCGGTCAAGCTGGCAATCAGTTGACCAGTGGATGTTCTGATGCTTAGGGCGATTCTTGCCGGCTTCTCAAGACCGCGATCGATCAGTGCGAATAGCGGGGAACGGCACCCATTCCGCGCGTGAAGTGATGTCGGCAGCTATCCTGCCGGCCTCTCATAGCGCTCCTCACGGGCTATCGGCATGGAGGGTGCGCGCGGCCCCTCATCCAATGCGGCCGGCGTCGGGGTGTAGGCGTGCTTCCGCTCGACCTCCTCCTTGAGCGTGCATAGGGCATGATTCCACACCACGTCGTGCACGAATCCCGGAAACAAAACCCTGGCAACTCCCCACAGAACCCGACCCGTAAAGCCCTGGCCTTTCTTGTAGTCGAATGCCGCGTAAATGGACAGCCCTCTGTTTCCATCCTTGGTCGGTGCGATATTGAAGATAAGTTGTCCGTGGTCCGCAAGCCGCCTGTCGAACTGGTAAAACAAGGTCTCCAAGCCGACCCTCTTGGTCAAGCGCAACTCTGCGCCGAACCCGGCGAACGGCACCCTGTATCGAATCACCGATCCGACTTCGTTGGGCTCCCCCTGAATCTGCCGAATCTCCACAAATCGCAGGTCGAGGAACCGCGCATCGGGATGGCCGAACTTGGCTAACTCGTCCATGATCTCTTGCTCGGAGCCCCGGATCTTGATCACATACATCCGTTCGAAATCGGGCGTAACTCCGAGTTCCATTCCCAGGCTCAGCGACAGGCGCCCCTTGAGGACTTCGCGCTTCTCTTTCAGGACCACCGTCGGGTAACGTCCGTACTCGCCCCATTTCAGACCGAAGAGCGATTCGAACACCACATTGCGCAGCGTGATCGCCGCGCCCATGACAATGGATCGCAAAACGCCATAGCTGCACATTTCACGCAACACTTCCCGATAGTCAGCCGTCCCGCTGGCGATCTTCCACAACACGGAGCTCAGCGGCCGACTGCCCTCGTCTCGCACTTTGGACTCGGTGGCAAATGCCTGGTAAGTGATGCGGCCGACCACCGGCGTGGTGAACGCCACCCTGCTCAGGCCAAATACCATCCGCCCGAAGCGATTGTCTGCCGCCAGCCACTGGATGGCCTTCCCGTATCCTTTTGCCAGAGCCCGCTGGTCGATGCCGTCCTGAAGCACGGTCTGTGCCAGCCGGCTCGCCGTCACGTGGGCCGAAAACAACCCGTCTTTGTTCAACCGCGACCCGACCGCGTCGCCGATAATGGCGAACCGGTAGCCAAAGGGGGATCTGGCGGTGGTCACGGTCATTCTCGGAGCGCAGGCACAGGCGAGGGGAGCCGCCTCGATGCCTGGCAGGATGCGCTCGATTTGAGGCAGCGTCAGAAAGTCGTGGACGATCTGCCGGCTGTCTCGCGGCAGGACCGCCTCGTCGACACATTTGCCGAGCATGGCGACGGTCAGAAACCTGCCCTTGGGAACCAGCGCGGTGTGTTCCAACGCGAGGTGTTTCGAGCCGTACTCAATGAAGTATATCTCCCGGTGCAGGTTATGTTCGAGATAATCCTCGCCGACGTCGAGTTCGAAAATCAAGGCCTTTCGGGACCTGCCCGGCACGAACGCCGGATTCAACCGCTTGATGGAGGCGATCAGAGAATCGCCACGATAATCCAGGCCGCAGTGGGCATTGATTCCGGTGGCGATGGTCACGAAGCTGGCGTCCAGCGGTGCGCTCTCTCCGGATTCCGTTCTAACTGTCAGCCTGGGCAGCCCCGACGCGCCATAGGACATGGCCTCGACTGTGCCATACAGGATGCGCGCGCCTTCTTTGACCGCTTCGCCCAGCAGAAACCCATCGAAACCTGCGGGTTTCCCGCTCCGCCTGCCGGGCAACGACCCCCGGAATACGGAGTACATCCGCATATCCTTGGGAACTCGCAGCCGGAAATTCTTCCATTGCCCTTGTATCCAGACGTAGTCGAAGCGCCCCTGGACGATCTCGTCGGGAACGCTGAGGCCTTGCTCCTCGAGTATCTGGTCCAATCTGGGGGAGATGCCGCCCGCGCAGAAGGTGCATCCCCGGCACCCGAGGGCGGCGTCCATTTCGATCGGACCACGCTTCTCGACGATGACGACGTCGATCGGTCGATTGAGACGCCGGGCTTCCCTCAGCAGATGAATCGCAAAGAACGAACCGGAAGGTCCACCACCGACGACGGCAACGCAGTCGTTGTTCTGGAGGCTCACCGATTGAGAAGATGTTCGGTGCATGGCCTGAACCTGCTCACGAGCCGGCTTCCGACATTTGCAGATTGAGGCTGACTCGTTCGCCGTTAATCAGAACGAAACTCGCGTCGATCAATTGCTGCCCGGTACAGTCGAATTGCGCGTAAGTGTGCAGCAGGCTCAGTGGGAATATGAACTCCACCGCGACCGCGCCGCCGTCCGAGGACTGTTCTCCGGCCAGTCTCACGGATGTGCTGAAGTCTATTCCGTCAAAATCTTCATGGCCTTTGAAGTACTCGAGTACGGGACGAATGAGATGTGCGATGTGCTGATCGAAGGCCAGCGCGGACAGCCGGTACTGGGAAGCCACGGCGGTCTTGGGGAGTGTAGTGGTAACCGAGAGCTGCAGATAAAGACCCTTGTGAAAAGGGACGAACGCGGGCGGAGCGTAGCCCACAAAATGCGCCTGCGCATTGAGTTCCTGGACCATCCTGTCGAGGTCGGACTGATAGGAGCTCTGTAAGTTCTTCACCGCGTCGGGAGAAGTATCCCGTGAAGAAGGCTTATCACCCGAAGGAGGGGCCGGCGCGGGCTGCTGGGCCAGGATCGCGGCCGGTGGTTGGGCGAGACGATCGGGTATGCCGGCATAACCTGCCAGACGCGGTGAGACGGCGGGTGCTGGTGGCGCCTGCACGGTCTTCTCGGGCGCCGGCTGCGCTGGAGCAGCCCGTTCCTCGGGTCGCGGCCAAAACGAAATAGGGACGGCGTTGAGGAACGCTTTGCCTTCGAAGATCGCGGCATGGCGCGCCGAGGGATCGGCTGCCGCTACCAGCCGTTGGGCCGAATCCCTGGGGAGGATCAGTACGACATTTTCGACGCCTTCCGATGAAACCCCCAGCATCTTCTTTCGCACGTGGTGGGAAATCTCAAGCGCAAAGGCTTGGGGCACATCGGTGTTCTCCAGTGCCTTGACGGATGCCTGCAGCAGTGGGAACATCACATCCTCGTAAGTTTGCCGGGCCCGCTCCTCTGGCTTCATCAATTCCGCCGAATAGGATGCAAAATAGTTGCCGGTAATTTTGAGAACGGTCTGGTCCTGATAACGGTCGAATTGGACCGAGCGCTGATCGCTTCGCGGTTGTTCTTTCTCGGCGAGATCCAGAGTCCGGCTGAAATAGAAATGATACGGAAAGCTGTGCGCAGCGGCTGCCTTGGTGATGAGCTTCAATTCGGCCAGATACTTTCGCTGCAGCGCGCTCATTTGAGGATCGCCAATCTCCTCGGGCGAGAGCACCTGCGCCGCCGCCAACGCTTGCAACAGAAATGCGCAAAACAAGATGCTACCTGCCCGCATAGAAGATCCCCTGAGGACGATAGGGAGGATCGGCGAGGGCGCGCAACAAGCCGATCAGCGCGTCAATCTCCGGTTTGGTGAGCGTGTTTCCGTAAGGGGGCATCTCGGCCGACTTGCCCAGCGCGGCGCCGCCGTGACCGATGATCGCAGCCAGGTCCGCGTCGCTCATCGCATTCAGTATCGCGCCATCGGTGAAGGAATGGGCCTGAGCGATCAGGTTGTCGTGATTGGACACGCGTTCCGGCGTCGATTCGGAATCGTGGCAGCGCACGCAGTGAATGTCGCTCACCTGCTTTCCCAGCGTCTCCTGGTATCCAAGCGCGATTTCATCGATGCGAATTTCAGCCGCTTTGCCTGAGGAATTCTTGGTAGCGGCGACTATCCGATACAGCCCGTGAACGCCGCCGAGGCTTACGTTCGTGGTGAACTGTCCGTCGGATCCGGTCAATCCACGATCGGGATCGAAAATCACGCCTCCCGCTCCGGCGAATCTGACGAGCGCGCCGGCGACGGTGGTTCCCTTCTCGTCATTCACTTGGACGACCACTGGCTGGTCCAGCGCCGACCCCACTCCCGCCGCCTGTTTGTCGCCGCTCACCAAAACCAGCGCGGCGCCGAAGGCTTTCGGCGGTGCCTCCGCGGGCCCGGCCGCGTGGCGCGAGCAGGCGCTCGTCATCGCCAGTGCCAGAACGATCGATCCCAACCATGCCCGGTTCACTTTTGAGCTGCCTCCTTGCGGGGGGCGTTCTTTTGCGCCACCAGGAATGCCGTCACGGCTCGGGCGTCTTCGTCATTCATGTTCCAGACCGGCTCCTGAGTGCCCGGACGAAGGCTCTGCGAGTTCTTCAACCAGTGGAAAATCCAGGAGGCCGTTAGCCGCGCTCCCACCTGGGTCAAAGTTGGACCGATATATCCCTTATCCTTATTCGGATCGACGATGTGGCAGGATTGGCAGGCATATTTTCCATAGAACAGTTCTTTGCCATGCTCCACGTCGGCCGGGGTGAAACGTGAGGAATCGAGTGTCTCCTGGTCGAAAGCCGGCGTCTGATAAACCGTCATGATGTAGTCAGCCAGAGTGCTGGCTTCGGCATCGGTCACATTGAACTTGGGCATGCGGCGGATCAGGGACGGGCGCAGCGTGTTCGGATTTTTCAGGAAGCTGACCAGCCAGGCGCGCTCGACCGAACTTCCCTCCCAGGTCAGTTCCGGCGCCATGTCGCCGCCACGCCCGTCGATCTTGTGGCAACTGAAGCAGCGCATGTCGTCGATGAGCTGGCCGGCTTTGCCGGCGGGCCGGTAGTGGGAAGGTGCGCGTCCCGGTATGCGCAGAGAGACGGGCAGCGTCTGCGCCAGTTGGGTCTGTGCGAGTAATGCCGTCGCCAGCGCGTCTACTTGCTGGGGCGCCAGGGTGTACTGCGGCATCTTCAATGCATTTCCGAACGATCTTGGCTGGCGGATCTTGGCGCCGATGTAGTCTGCCAGTGTATGGGGCACGCCGGGCGCGAACAGGATTCTCTCCAGAGGCCGGCTGCCTACCAGCGTCAGCTCCGGGGCGAAGTTATCCGGCTTTTTCACGCCGTTGATGGCGTGACAATTGGCGCAGCCGCGCTCGATCACCAATGTCTTCCCATGCTCGACCTGCGCGGGTGTCGCCGCAGCAAGCTGAGTGTTTCCCAGAAAGTCGGAGTCGGATTTGCTGGAAAGAAACCCGATCAGAAGCCCAACCTCCTTGGCATCCAAACGGTAGTGCGGCATCCGCGTGTCCGGGTCGTACGTCTTAGGGTCGCGCAGCCAGTCGGCAAGCCACTCGGTTTTCACCTTCGAACCGGCGCGCGTCAGCTCCGGGCCAAGATTGCCTCCGACCAGCATTCCAGCGGTATTCTGCATCGCGTGGCACGAGGAGCAGAAGCTTTCGCCGTAAAGGCTGGTGCCTTCCTGTAACGCGGCGGTATCCTGGCTCGCCGCCGGCGCAGGCTCGGTACCTTTGTGGGTCTGATAGGGCGTGCTCTGCGCGATCAGGAACGCGGAGATGTCGCGAGTCTCATCGTCCGCCAACTGGAAGTTCGGCATGGTGGCCGAGCCGGCATAAGCCTGGGGATTCTTGAGCCAGGCGGCAATCCACTCGCGGGTCGTCTTATCGGCAATGTGCTGCAACGGAGGCGGAGCATCGGAGCCGGTCATGGTGACGCCATCCGGGCTCTTGATGGTGTGGCAACGCACGCAGCCATATTGGGCGAGCGCGTCGCGCCCCTGGTTCAGCCGCGGCGTTCCCATCAGCCGGTCCAGGTGGCACTGGCCGCACGAGGCTTCCAGATACCGGGCCGGCAGGATCGGCTCTTCCCATGATTTGGTGCTGTTATGCGCCTCTTCCACCGTCGTGGCGGCGCCTTGTCCGCGATGGCATATCACGCAACCAAATTCCGTCAGTTTGTGCGGGATCGCCGGGTGCGGCCGGAACGGTTGTGTCTTTACGTCGGCCAGGCTCGCTTCCTTGAGCGCCGTGTGACAGGTGGTGCAGCGGTCTACTACGCCCAACTCAGGCATCCAGATCTGTTGCAGACCGCCCTGAAAGCGGCGGCTTAGCGAAGTGGCGTCGCCGCGCCCGTGGATCAATCGCAGATATTGTTTCTGATATCCGAGCCATTCCCGGAAATAATCCTTCGCAGGGACGACGGCGAGCAGGATCAGGAGCACCCCACTGAGCGTGCCGAAGGCGCTCGCGGAGTTGCCGAACAGATATTGCCAGGCCGAACGGACTCTCTTAGGGAGGCTCATCTTTCACCGCTCATATCTGGCCGCTCCAGGGCATCACGAGGGACCAACCGGGGCCGCGGAAGAATGTCCCGATCAGTGTGAGGATCGCGGCCTGCACCAGAAACCAGGACATGATCCAGAAGGAGAGCGGCTTCGAAGCCAGCCAAACTTGAAAGCGGCCCGGCGATGGCGTACTGCGAGCGGAGAAAAACATCGATGCGGCTATGAGCAGCGTTGGAATGAGTACGGCATAGACGTGAAAGACGGCCAGGAACACCGCAAAGACCGCAGTGACCACGGCAAGGATCCGAAGCCGCTGGGTCCGGTTACGGGTCCACAGCCCTTCGGCCTCGATGTTGATTTTGAAGTACGGGATGACGATCAGCCCGAGAATCACCAGCGTCGGAATCAACACGCCGGCCACAACCGGCGGAAAGTAGTGCAGCAGCTCTTGCAGCCCCAGGAAGTACCAGGGCGCCTTGGCCGGATTGGGCGTCACGGTCGGGTCGGCGAGCCCCTCGAGCGGAGCATCCCACAGCAGCGCGATCGCCACCAGAATCAGCGCCAGCACCTCCACCGCAACCGCCGCCCGAAACAAACCTTCCGGGAAGGTCATCACGGTGTCGTCGTCATGCGCTTTCACGTGCGGCGAGGTACGCCGCGTGACGAATGCGACGCGCACCGGGGTTTTGCGGCTGTTCGAATCCATCGCCGCGACGAAGTCCTTGGGCTCGCTCATGGCTTCTTGATCTCCCCTGAATAGATTCCGCCGTCTTTGCGAATCCGCCAGAAATGGATCGCCACAAAGATAGCGGCGGCTAGCGGCAGAACGACGCAGTGCAGCACATAGAAGCGCAGCAAGGCATTGGCATTCACCGTGTGGCCGCCCAAAACCAGGAAGCGTATCTTGGTCCCGAACACCGGCACTGCTGAGATCAGATTCGAGCCGACGGTGATGGCCCAGAACGCCAGTTGATCCCACGGCAACAGGTAGCCGGTATAGCTGAGGAACAACGTGAGCATCAGCAGCACCACACCGATCACCCAGTTGAACTCGCGCGGTGGCCGGTACGCGCCCCGGTAGAACACCTTGAACAGGTGCGCGAAGACCAACAGCACCATCGCGTGCGCCGACCAGCGGTGCAGGTTGCGGAGGAACACCCCGGCGGAAACCGCAAACCGCAGGTCCTTCATGTCGGCATAGGCTTGTGGCACCGAAGGATGGTAATACAGCATCAAGGGAATGCCCGTCGCCACCAGGATCAGAAAGGTCCCCAGACTCAGCGTGCCGAGGAACCAGGTGACGCGGAACGACAGCGACCGTTTCCTGATCTTGACAGAGGACAGGTGCAGGAACACGTTCTGCTGGACAGCCAGCGCCCGGTGCAGATTGGTCGGCCCGAAGCCGCTTCGAAAGATCGAGCGCCAGACGCGAGTGTCGCGCAGGTTTGCGAGTTGTTCAGCGAGTGAATTGGCCACGTCAGGTCCTCACGAACTGCTTTTGACCGAGGGGCTCGGAGCGATCGATCAGAAGGTCCCCATCCTCGTTGATCCAAGCCCGCAGCCAGGGCAACGGGTGGGGCGCCGGACCCTCGATCTTGACGCCAGCGCGGGTGAACTTGCTGCCATGGCACGGGCACGCGATAATACCCAGTTCCGGCTTCCAGGCGGTCAGGCAACCCAGATGCGTGCAGACGGCGGACATCGCGTAGATGCCTTCCGGGCCGTGCACGATGTAAACGGCCGACTGCTGATCCTGCGTCACCGAACCCGCCGGATAGCCATCCGGCTTTCCGGCGTTGACCACCGGCGATGGCTCGTAGAGCACATTCGGCGCCAGGAACTCGTAGCCAAACATGGCTGCCCCTGCGCATGCCGCACAGATGGAACCAACCCCGAGTGTGACGAAAGCCTGCCGCCGGCTGACGGCGGCATCGTTTTCAGCGCCCTCTGGTTTCTTGGCGTCGTCGCTCATTGCGCTCCTCGCATCGAATAGGCTTCCATGGTGATGACGCTCACCGGACAGCGCTCGGCGCATAGCCCGCAGCGGATGCAACGCGTCTCGTCCTTCAACATCGCCGAACCGGTGATAACTCCCAGCTCTTCGGCCGCCACGTCGTCGAGTTCCACGCGCAAACTCGCCGAGTTGGCCCGGATCTCCTCCAGCACTTCAGGCGTGAACTGGATGCTCTCCAGCGGCACGAGCTGAATGCAGTTCTCCGGACAGACGTCGACGCATCCGCCGCACAGGACGCACTGCGAACCGTCCGGCTCATTCCCTTCGAAAACGGTATTAATCCAGCACCGCAGGCAGCGGCGGGCCTCTCGCATAGCGGAAGCTTCGTCGTAGCCGGTCTCGACCTCGGTTACACCGGTGCGGCGATCGAGAGGGAGCATGGGCACTGGCTGGCGGCCGAGATTCATATAGTCGCTCGCCATGCGATGATGATCGAAGACTTCCACTTCGATCTCGGTTTCGGGGCGCTCACGCCCGGTCAAGTAACGATCGACGCCCAAGGCGATTCGCTTGCCGTCGCCGACACTGTCGATGATGAGCCGGGGGCCGAACACACAGTCGCCGCCGGCAAACACGCCCGGCGCGGTGGTCATCAGGGTGTTTCGATCGGTTACGATCAATCCCCGTCCCGAAATCTCCACGCCATCCTCGGCGGTCAGAAAGTCGAGCCGCGGAGCCTGTCCGATCGCGAGGATGACGGTGTCACAATCAATGATGGATTCGCTGTTCTCCTCAAACGTGGGATTAAACCTGCCGGTCGAATCGAAAACCGCCAGGGTTCGAACTGTCTCCAGGCCGATCACTTTGCCATCCCGGCCCAGCACGCGTTTGGGGCCGCGCCCATCCCGCATGAGGATGCCTTCCACCTCGGCCTCTTCGATCTCTTCCATGGCAGCCGGCATCTGTTCGCGCCGCTCGATGCAGACGATGCTCACTTCCCGCGCGCCCAGGCGCAGTGCGGACAGAGAGATGTCCATCATCTCGTGGGTGGCTACGGCGCTGATATTCTGTTCATCGGGCACCGCCTCATCGGGGCGATGCTGCTTGAGAACTTCTCGCGCCGCGGAGCGCGCCACATCCATGGCGACGTTGCCGCCGCCGATCACAACTACGCGCTTGCCGATGGTGAAGCGATAGCCCAGGTTCGCGTTCAGCAGGAAGTCGATCCCCTTGTGGACACCATCCAAATCCACTCCGGGAATGGAGAGGTCCCGGCTGCGGTGCGCACCGACGGCGAGCACGACCGCATCAAATCCCTGTTCGCGCAGTTGCCGGATGGCGAAATCGCGCCCGGCAGCCTGATTCACTTTTAGGGTCACGTCACCGGTCTCGAGGATCTCCCGGATCTGGGCTTCCACCACGCTGCGGGGCAGACGGTATTCGGGAATGCCAAGGGTCAACATGCCGCCCGCTACCGAAGCCGCTTCGAAGATAGTCACCGAGTAACCCATCCGAGCCAGATCGTGCGCCGCCGAAAGACCCACGGGGCCGCTGCCTACGATGGCGACACGATGCGGCAGTTTGGCTTCCGGCGCACGCCGGATCTCGAGTGGATGCCGCGACTCCGGACCGTATCGCTCGGTCAGAAAACGCTTGAGAGCGCGGATCTGGATCGGCTTGTCGATCTCGCCGCGGCGGCAGGCGGTCTCGCAGGGATGTGCGCAGACGCGTCCGCAGACGCTTGCCATCGGGTTCGGATCGCGCGCGTAACGATAGGCTTCTTCAAAGCGCCCGTCCGCGATGAGGGACACATAGCGGCCCGCGTTAGTGCCCGCTGGGCAGGCCATCATGCACGGGAAATTGGTGTCTAACCATTCCCGGTCGACTTTCTTGTCCTGGAATCGATTCAGCACGATGGTCTGGTATTTGCGCTTCGGCCACGCTTACTTGGAGAGCGCGAAATCGAGCGTAGCATCGCCGGCAACCGTAACCGGCTTGGTCTGGACCTTCATACCTTCGCGCCACGCCGAAACAGAGTAACTGCCATTCGGAACGTCGGCGATCTTGTAGCTTCCGGATGCGTCGGTTTCCGCGTAAAACGGCGTAGGGGTGACTATGACGAAGCCCGACATCTCGGGATGAACGTTGCAGAGCAGCGGAACGATGCCGGGTGTGTCGAACTTGAAAGCGCGCTTTTCCCCGGTCGGCCATGTTCCCAGGTTGTGGCCCAGCTTCTTGTTTCCGTTGATGGCGGGCCAGAAAATGTTGTGAGCCACCTTATCGCTATTGAGGAACTCGACCGTGGATCCCACCGGCGCCACCAGAAGGTGCGGTTGAAACAGGAGCGACTTCTGGTCCATCTCGAAAGGCTTCGCAGGTGGCGGAAAAGTCTTGCCCGGAACTGCTTCCAGGTATACAACGGAAACGCCCTTCCCGCCGCTGACCTTCCCGGTGATGTCGCCGCCCTGAGCTACCAGGCTGGCTATCGGCAGGAGGACTATCAGGTTCAAGAGTCTCGACGTCATTAGTTGAGTGTGCATGTTGAGTCCTTTGAGATCTAGTAAACGAATTCCAGGCCGAACAGAGCCGTGTTGACCCGGAACGGAGTGACTGCCGTTAATGCTCCGGTTGTGAGATTGGTTTGAATCACGACCGACTGTTGCGGCCGGAATTGATATTCAAACGAGAACTTGATGTTCGGGTGAATCAGGAATTGCAGGCCTGGGGTGTAGCGATTGCGGGTGGAATCGAGCGGCCCGAAGTACGGAGTCGATGTCGAGAGCGCCAGGCCGTTGATGCGATCGGCGCTCGAATGAACACTGTCCCAGCGGCCAGTCGCCATGAGCCAGGGAAAGACCATGTAATCGGCCTGAACGAAGCCGCCGTCGAACGTCGCGGGTACGCTCTGGACGAAACCGATGGGGAGGGGCGAAGCCGACGTTAGAGGGAGGACAATCAGCGCCCCGGTTGAGTCTATCGGCAGCAAGTTATTATCGCGGCCGTACATGTAGAGCCCGTAAACATTGAGCTTGCGGAAGTTGAAGTTCAAATCGCCGCCAGCCCGGTAGTAGGGTTCCTGCACCTGCAGAGTCGTGTTATTTCCCTGGAGAGTGACGCCGGCGAATTGCTGGAGCGATCTCCCATACAGATAAAACGATCCGACGCTGATAAAAGAGTGGTCGTGCGGGCCGGTGGTCCCGGCGGCCTGAACGGCGTGCCGGCTTTCCGAATCGCGTTCGAGATTGAAGCGGTACGAGAAGCGCCCGTAGTAATTCTTGAAACTGGAGTCGGAGCCGAATCCGACGCCTCCGTTGGCACCCCCGGTTGCGGAGGGCACGTAGGGACTTGTATTCGCGGGCTGATCGACGGCGCTGGTATTTTGATCGACCACCGCCACGGAGTAGTGATATCCGCCGTATTGGTGCCCTCCGCTCAGCTCAATTCCTTTCGCCGCGTCGGCAAACGTAAACTGGTTGTTGACGTTTTGCTGCAGCGCGACCATGGAGTTCATCGCGCCAACGTTGGCCTGCGAATAAATGTCGTACGGGCTCAAGTTGTAGCTGCGCGCCTGCGTGAAGGGCAGATCCAGTTCGAACTGTCCCACGCGCACGCTCAGGGAGTCCTTCGGGAGTTTCAGAAAACGGCCAGCGTCGACAAATTTCAGGTACCCGTCACCGAGACTACCGGCGCTATTGTCTCCTCCGACGCTGATGTCGTCGTCGACCCAGAACGCGATCCCGCTGCCAAAGTTGCCGGCTGTAAAGATGCTGAAGAATCCGCTTGCAAAATCGGTTCCCGGGAGGACCTGTGGCAGGTTTCCGACTGGGGTGAGCACGGCGAACTGGTTTCTGTTGGCGCCGGTTGCCTGGAAAAACGTGTTGAAGCGCAACCCGATGGGGGGTATACCCGGAATCGACCCCGGCCACACCGACTTTGGGAAATTCTGCTTCAGTGCCTCGGCGCCGAGCATCACCGGCGCGACCTTCAGCATATCCTCGTCGTCTTTCGGAAATTTGAATCCCGCATCCTTGAAGGCCTTCCCGAAATCGTTCAGCTTCGGAAAGTCTATGTGGCACGTCATGCACGAGGTTTGGTATTGCCGCGAAAAAGCAGGGATCGCGGCCCCCCGCTGAGGCACTAGGAGAAATGAAAGCGCCAAGATCGGGAGCACCGGCAGAGCTTTCGAGATGGGACCCAAAATTGCCTCCTGAGCTGCCGCGCGTTGCACCGAGGCCCTGAACCGAAGGCCGCATGCCCGGCTCGACAACATCCGCTGGGCCCCGTCTCAGCAGCCTTGTGGCCGAAACCGGTTTTCCTAACAAACAAGGGCATTCCCAGTGCCGAGGATCTCCTGCCACGGTTGAAGCGTTGGGTGATCCTGCCCATCGCCCACTCAGTTGTGCGTAATTACACCCATCGGGATGGATAATCACTGTTGAAAAATCCGCCACATGTTCCCAGCACCCATTTCGGCTCGAGTGGATAAGCCTTTGCCGGTTTTGGATTTCCCCGGCACAGATCAGTTGCCGCTTGGCGGAGCCAAAGACCACTGTTGAAAACATCGGCGCTTCGAGAAGAATCAAAACCTGGCTGCTGGGTCTAAAATACCTGGAAACCGGGAGCCAAAATGGAAATCCAGGGCGAAACAAACACTTCTTCCTGAGTTTGGTGCGCGCTCCTTCCGAGGGCAAGCGCGGTCGCCAGGCGTCCGATATATCGCGCAATTTCGGCAACTAGTCGGCCAGCCATGGTACTGCCTAACAGCGTTTCGGCGTGTGCCCTCGTTTCACACTGTTTCCAATTGCAATCGCTGCATTCCGAACAGACAGGATATACAATCGAGACCAGTCGGGAGTTCCAGACGGACCTCCTGGCTCAACGCAAGACACAGAGGTGAAGGATGTTCAGGAATACCTTCGGCAACTGGTTTGGTAGTGTCCGGGGCCTGGTTGTGGTTTGTCTGTTCGCGACCTTGGCTCCGTTTCTAGTGGCCCAGACGGCTGAAACGGGAACCTTGATGGGCAAGGTTGTCGATGCGTCGGGCGCGGCGGTCGCGAATGCCAAAGTCACGGCGGTGAGTGCGGACACCGGCCAGGCGCAAACTGCGACCACGGGGGCGGACGGTGTTTACCGGTTCACGCTGCCGCCGGGCAACTACCGCGTGAAGTTTGAGGCTGCGGGCTTTGTGAGTGTAGAGATTCCGTCTACGACGGTTCCGGCATCCGGGGCGGCGGTCCTGGATCGGAGGCTGGAGGTGGGCGCCCAGAGTAACGAGCAGACGACAGCAAAGTCTCCGGAGAAGCCGGCAGAACCCTCGATGAATGACCTGGGATTCCCTTCGGACCAAACCGCGGGGAACGCGGCGGAACAGGCGAGACTGGACAAACGGTCGCACATGCTCAAGATCCATCAGCGGCTCGGCCTGATCACGGCCGGTGCCTTGGTCGCTACACTCGTCCTCTCCAACGGTGCGGCCGGCAAGAATAGTACGGCGTCCGGGCGCGAGTTACATGCTGCCGTGGGCGGGTTGACGGCGGGCCTGTATATGACGACCGCTTCCTTTGCCATCTTCGCGCCCAAGGTGCCGGGAACCAAAACCCGCGGTTCCATCCGTTTGCACAAGGCCCTGGCCTATATTCATGGGCCGGGTATGATCCTGACCCCCATCCTGGGAGCGCTGGCGTATGACGAACGAAACCGCGGCGAAAAGGTGCATGGCATCGCCAGTGCGCATGGGGCAGTGGGGACCGTGACGGGCATTGCGTATGGGGCCGCCATGTTGTCGGTGGTGTTTAAATTCTAGGGTGAATATCATGAATCAGCGAATTCTGGCGGCCTTTTGGCTGCTGGCGCCCGCCATGCTTTTCGGAGCGGACAGCCAATGGGTTCTGGGGCAATCGACGCTTAGCTATCATGTGTCTCACCCGCTGCACGAGAGTGTGGGTGTCAGCCACCAGGCGCGCGGCAAGGGTGTTTGCCACGCCGGACAATGCGATTTTCTAATCGCCGCGCCTGTCAAGTCGTTTGACTCGGGCGACAGCAATCGCGATCTTCACATGCTGCAAGTGACGCGCGGCGCGCAATTTCCCATGGTCACGGTGCGCGTGGTACTGCCCGAAATGGAACTCACATCTGCGACGATCCATTGCGATCCGGAGATTCAGTTCGCTGGCCAGACCGCCCGCTATAAGCAGGTTCCGTTCCAACGGGAAGTTCATGGCAGCGAGATTCGGATCACGGGAACGATTCCGGCGACGCTGTCCGATTTCAAGATCGATCCACCGTCGCTGCTGGCGGTACCGGTCAAAAACGACATACCGGTACGCGTGGATATGACCTGGCGTCCGCAGTGAATGGCAGGCGTCGCTTCCGTCCGCTCAGCCATTGAGACTGGATCTTCTCTTTCGGCGTGGGTTTTGTCGCAATCGTACTCACGCGCAGTGCGCAGAGCGTGTTAGCTGCACTCAAAAGGCAAAATGATGCGCCTACGGGGATTAGCGATGGTGTGGAGGCTGCTCGCACAACGAGCCTGGCTGCCATGCGAAGCGCATTTCTGTCATTGCACGCGGAGAGCGATCGTACGGCTGGCGGTGGACGCGCCTTGCCGCGCCGTCACCCTGATTTCGTACTGGCCCGGGGCGGGCGAAATGGTGCTCATGAAGGGGATGGCGCCGGTCGCGTCGGGAGGCGGCAGATCGGGCGAGGCGCTGGACACCGGCTTCCCATCGCGCAGAACTTCGATCGCAAGCCGCGGCGCTCCGCCCGTTTGGGCCGGGTAAACCACCATATAAAGCGGGATGTCGGTTCCGGCCGCATACACTTCGTCGAGCGACGGAGTGACCTTGCCGCCGGCAAAGTGCAACGGGTCGGTGGGATTCCGGCCGCCGTCGTGAGGGACGTCAAAAGGATCGACACGCCGCACCGGCACCAGTTCACTCAACCCGATACCTGGCTGATCCGCCACTAGCAGGGCCGTCCGCTTTACGCTGGCTGCGCCGTTTTCGCGGTCTACCACGGCGGTCTCGAGGGTATACCGTCCGGGCGACAGCAGCAGCGGCTGCGCGAAGGTCAGGTCGCCGCGGGTAAACGCTTCGAACTTGTCTGCCGGAATATCGTTGGCCAAATCCCGGCTGACTTTCGCGGCTACCTGGCCGTCCGCGTCCTTCACCAGCGCCAGCAGGGAAACATGCGAGCGCAGCTTGGCGGTTTGCTTGTCCTCGCGATAAGACAGGTTCTGCATCGCCATCTGGAAGACCAGGGAATACTGCACGGCGCTGCCCGCGGCGCGGAACGGCATAGCCTGCGTGCGGTATGGGAAGGCGCTCGGCTGGGGCTTGGTGTTCAGCGCATCCAGGGCGGCCATTTCGAACGGTTCCATGACCTCGCCGGCCATCAGCGGCAGGGCGAAATAGCCGGCGCGCGTATGAACCTGCGCGCCTGGCCGCTTCACCTGCACTTCGATCTTGCGGAAGTGCCCGTCGTAATTCTGCGAGGTGGGAACGTAGCTCAGCTCATAGTGCGCGCGCACATCTTCCATTACTTCATGCAGAGGCTTGGCGACATCGTTGGTATTGGCGATCAGAAAGCCTCCCGTGCCTTCCGCCAGATTTGCCATGGCTTGTTGTGGATTGGCGGCCAAGCTCATATTCACCGTCTCGCCCTGGTGAACCATGTCGACCGCCGCGTCTCCCTCTGCCGCCATGCCTTGGTTTTGGCTGATCCTCGCGCTGGTACGCAACAAATCGGTGTTCGCAGTCGCCGGAGACTTGACCGAGAGACCCGTGACGTCCACGCAATAGATGCTCACGTTGGCGCGGTTGGCCGCGCCGATGATCGCCTGGAAGACGTTCTCGACCTCCCATGGCACCACCAGCCCTTCGGAAAGCAGCAAAACAGTCTTGCGGCCGGGCAACGCGGCCTGCGCCTGGACCAGCGACAGCAGCCCGTCGAGCGAGCGCCAGCCCGCTGCATAGTTGAACATTTCCATCTGCTTCCAAACAAGCCGGGCCAACATCATCTGCCCTTGCGAGCTCATGCCGGGGGATTCGGCGCCCTGCGTGGCCGCGCCGGCACTTTGGAATGGATCGCCGCCTGCCGCGGCGATCGTAATGCCACCCTGGCTGCCGGAGACCTCGACCGCCAGATTATTGAGCACGTTTTCGGAATCTTTGCGGAATTCGGTGTAGTTCCCAGTGGTGGCGCGCGTAATCGCCTGGCGCAATAGATCCCGGTTGTTGGTGTAAGGCTGCAGTGCATTCAACCGGGCGTCCAGGCTGAAGACGCCGCCGTAAGTATTGGAGCGAAATTCATTGGCGAGGAATTCGGTGGCAGCCGTCTGGGCGAACAGGCGGCTGCCTGGTCCCATACGCTCGAAGACGATGGTCACAATGTTGAGATTGTGGAGTGGGTTGAGCGCGGGACCATTGGACGCGGCGGTTGTGCTCGCGCCGGGCGTAGCGCCCGGCTGCGCGGTGGCGGGCTGCTGTTCATCGGCATCGGCATCGGTGAACCGGAAGGTCTGCACCTTCTGGAGAACTCCATCCTCCAGCACGCGGACCTCTTCCGGCTTGAGATTGCGGATGGGGCGCTCTTTCTTGTCGCGCACCACGGCGTCCAGCAACACTTCCCGCGTGGTAGTGCGGATTACCGGGAGGTTGGCCTCCTGGGCCGCCAGCGGCAGGCAGGCCAAACCGGCGCAGAGGAGCGAGACGATGCGCATGAGACCCTCCCTCTTGAGCGTACGCCAAAAAAAAGCGCAAGGCACACCGCCCGGTGCACCTGATCAGCGTTTCAGCTACTGCGGAAGCGTATAGAACTCATAATTAATTCTCCACTTCGCCTCCTGCCCCGGCTCTACCCTGAGATCGATGAAGGCCTCCGGGCAGACGGTGGTGCGGATGGACCAGAAGACCAGCTTCGCCATCGGCCGGTTCGACGTTTGCCGCACGCCGATTCCCGCCTTCCGGTTCTCCACCCGGATATCGTAATCGCGCGCCGTTTCACCGAAACCGTCCATCGCAGTGAAGACGTGCTGGCCCTCCTGCAGTTCCTTCAGGTAGGTAAACTCTTTGCCCCGCGCTTCCGCCAGCCCGCGCAGATCGGCCTGCGGGCGCACTTCAAACGGAAACCGCACGCTGTAGTCAGGACCCGCCGGCTGGTGGTCCAGCATGTAGAAGTTGTGCTCGTAGACGCTGGTCGAGATCGGCTTCTTGCCGGTGTTCCTCAGACTGTGCTCCAGCACCATCTCCGGTTTGCCCGGTGCCAGCCGAACGGTCTTCTTATATACATAGGCATACCCGAGAGTGTCGGAGAGCTCGTGCGTGAACTCCACGAAATCGGGGCCCTTGTTGATGGTCCACTTTCCACCGTCGGTAATGTCGTAAGTGGCGAACTGGCGGAAGGCGGGCTCCTCGGGTTTGCGCAGCGCGCCCACCCCGATCTTGACGAAGCTCTCGCCCGGTTTCGCTTCTTCGTAACCCAGGCCCATGCCGTTGCTGAGGAACTCCTCCACCGGGCCCATAATGGCATCGTGAATCTTCGGATCGTACCGGTCGAACCATTTGCCGAAGTATTCGTGGCCCTTGAACTGAAGGCTCGAGATCGCACCCGACCAGTCAAACCGCGTGCCGCGGTAGTAGCCGTTCTGCGCATCCGGCAGCAGCAGATCCACCTGCAAGGTGCCGTTCGAAATTCGCGCTTCGGGATAAGCGGCTAGCGCAGCCGCAAATGCCAGCGTCAATGAACCGGACGCCAGCAACAAAATAGTAGTTGCCGTCACAACTCTCCTTTTTGGCCAGCACGCTTCGCCCGCCCGGCAAGACTGAACCAGGCCTCCTCGATGGGCGTGCTCACCACTTCGATGCGGTTTCAGATCGCGCTCACCCACACCAACATCTTCCCCCAAGCCGCGCGCACGTCACAATAGGCCGCCGGCTCAATCGGGACGCGAACGCGGCCTGGCTGAACACACTGTGGCAAATGCAGTTGGCTCTGAAGCTATACTTTGGACATGGCGATTCAGCGTCGCAGTCTGTTGCAGGCAATCGGGACGGCAGGGCTGCTCAGCCTCGCCGGCCCACGGGAACAGAAGGCGCAGGAGCAGGCGGCCCGCGCCACCCGTGCCCTGCCCATACCGAAGATCAAAGACATCGGCGTGATCGAGTGCCAGCCCAACGGCGTGCGGCTGACCGTGGTCAAGATCACCACCGACCAAGATGGCCTCTACGGTTACGGCTGCGCCACCTTTACGCAACGCGCCGAGCTGGTGAAGCCGGCCGTGGAGCGGTATCTCAAGCCGTTCCTTTTGGGCAAGACCACGGACCGGATCGAGGATATCTGGCAATCCTGTTACGACAGCTCCTATTGGAAGAACGGCCCGGTGCTGAACAACGCCATCAGCGGAGTGGACCAGGCGCTGTGGGATATCAAAGGCCGCCAGGCGGGCATGCCGGTCTACCAGCTTGCGGGCGGCAAGTGCCGCGAGGCGGTGGATTGTTACATGCATGCCGCGGGCGCAGAACCTGAAAACACCATCGAGGCGGCGAAGCGTGCTATCGCGCAAGGCTTCCGCTATGTCCGCGTACAGGTTGGCGTGCCCGGCATGGAAGGCTACGGTAGCGCGCGCGACGCCAGCACCATCCAAGCGCTGCACGACCGGCCGGTGTTTGAGCCGGCCTATTACATCAGGCGAGCCCTCAAGCTGTTCGAGCTCTGCCGTAAGGAACTGGGCGACGAGATTGAATTGCTGCACGATGTCCACGAGCGTGTCTCGCCGAACCAGGCGGTGCAGTTCTGCAAGGACGCCGAAAGATTCAAGTTGTTCTTCATGGAAGACCCGCTGTCGCCGGAAGACATCGCGTACTTCCGGCAAATTCGCCAACAATGCGCCACGCCGATCGCCATGGGAGAGTTGTTCAACAGCCCGCACGAATGGCAGCCGTTGATCGCCGAACGGTTGATCGATTACATCCGAGTGCATGTTTCGCAGGCGGGCGGGTTCACGCCCGCGCGTAAGATCGCGATTCTGGCGGAGAACTTCGGCGTGAAGACCGCCTGGCACGGCCCGGGCGACGTTTCACCAATCGGCCACATGGCGAACGTGACGCTGGACCTGGTGAGCTACAATTTTGGCATTCAGGAATACTCGCCCTTCAACGAGCCCACGCAGGAGATTTTCCAGGGGTGCCCGGTGATGAAGGACGGCTACTTATGGGCCAACGAGAAGCCCGGCTGGGGCATCGAGGTGGATGAGAAAGCCGCGGCGAAATCGCCGTTCACCCCGGGCAAGAACAACCTGAACGGAGGGTGGGGCGAGATCCGAAGGCGCGACGGCACGGTGATCAAGCAGTAGCGTGGCGGTCTACGCACCCCAGCCCGTGGAATCCCATTTCGTCAGGAACGCATGAGAATGCGGTGAACGATCTCCGCGTTTTCGCGGACCTCGTCCTTGACTCTGGGGAACATGCCCACGTAAACCCCGTCGATGGGTTTGATGCTTTCGAACGCCGTGCGGAACGCCTGCTCGATGCCTCGATCGGGGATCCGTCCGGCAGCCAGAATCTTGAAGGCGAAACAGGGTTTCCTGGTCTGCTGGATTACCTGATACATGCGCGGCGGATCGCTCTTCAGGTAGATGTCGTTGGGCATTTCCATCATCTCGCCGTTCAATACCTTCTTCCATTCGTCCACGGTGCGCCGCCGGTTATATACGCAGCCGGCGTAGAAATCGACGTCCCAGTTCTCTTCCTCCACCTGCGCGATGACTTCCGGAATGTGCGTGCCCACCCCGACCATGACTCCCAAATCCCGCACCTTCTTGCACCACTCCTTGACGCTGTTCATGTCGCCGTTCTGGTAGGCGGTATCGACCACTTCGCCCTGCCTTTGCAGCGCCAGAGGCTTCAGGGTGCGCACCAGCATTTCCACATCGACCCCGGCGGTCACCTGGGGGATGAGGTGCATCTGGCCGCCCTCGGCCACGAAACGCGCCCAGTCCCGCGGCCCCCTATCCAGGTGGACGTAATTGAACGCATTGATGCCGAAGCGGTTGGCCTGATGCATCACGTCGCAGACTTTATCCTGGGTGTACCACTCCTTCATGGTCGTGCCGAAGTTGTTGTTGTAATGGGCGAAGCCGTAGAAGGGGTTGACGCCGAGGACCATGCGGCTGATTTCCACGCCGCCGAATTTCATCTTGGGAACTTGAAGCTGCGAGGCCGGCGTGAGCGGCGCGGACTGCCCCACTGGAGCTTGGGGAACGCCGGGGGGCATGGGCCCTCCGGCCTGTGCTTCCAACGCCGACGTCAAGCCCGTCAGACCGGCCGCGAACCCCGCGCCGGACTGCAGGAAATTTCTACGCGAATGAGACACGGCGGTGACCTCCCGCGGACAGCTAATTCTTCAGATTCGAATTGCCTCCAGCATATCGGATCTCAGAATCCGGTTCAAGGGCTGCTGCCACCAGGAGGGGGAGTGGAGAGTTATGATGGCAGTCGGCTATTAACGGCCGGCGACCGCGTTGATTTCAGGAGGAAGCATGACACCCGATCAGAACCGCCGCGAATTTCTGGGAGCCGCGGCAGGCGTTGCCGCATTCACGATTGTTCCACGGCCTGTGCTAGGAGGGCCCGGGTTCGTCGCCCCCAGCGACAAGATCACCCTGGCTTACATCGGCGTGGGAACGCAGGGCTTGCGGGAACTGCTGCCAATGCTCGCGGTCCCGGACATCCAGGTTGTTTCGGTTTGCGACCCGAGCCGGGATGCGGTCGGGTATCGCGACTGGTCCCGCAGTGGCCTTCTCAGCGCGATTCGATCCACACTGGGCAAGCCGGACTGGTGGGCCGGCGGGGAAAGCGTAATCCCGGGTGGCCGCGAGGCGGCGAAAGATATCGTGGACACTTACTACGCCACGCTAAGATCGGCGGACAAGTTTAAAGGCTGTTCGGCCTACGCCGACTATCGCGAGTTACTCGACAAAGAGAGAGATCTCAACGCGGTCAAGATCATGACGCCTGATCATCTCCACGGGATCATCAGCATCGCCGCCATGAAACACGGCAAGCACGTGGTGATGCATAAGCCTATCGCTAACCGTCTGGCCGAGGCCCGGCTTGTCCTCGACACCGCCCAATCGAAAGGCGTTGCCACGCACTTCATGCCGTGGGACTCGAACGGGTCCATGGTGCAGGTTATGGCCTGGATCCGGGACGGGGCCATAGGAACCCTCCGCGAGATCCATAACTGGACGAACCGCCCTGTATGGCCGCAATACCCGACTCTGCCGGCGGAAGCGCCTCCCGCACCCAAGGGCTTCGACTGGGATCTCTGGCTCGGCCCGGAGGCATACCGTCCATACCATCCGAACTACACGCACATGGTCTTTCGTGGGTGGTATGACTTCGGAGGCGGCAGCATGGCGGACATGGGCCACTACAGCCTATGGACGGTGTTCAATGCCCTGGAGTTGAGCGGCCCTGTTAGCGTCGAGCCGATGCTGACTCACAACTGCACGCTGGCGGAGAACGTATCGACAACCGTAAGAAACGATTTCTCGTTCCCCACGGCCAGCGTCGTGCGGTTCAAGTATCCGGCGCGGGGGCAAAGGCCCGCGGTAGATCTGGTCTGGTATGAGGGTGGGATCAGGCCTCCGACGCCGGACGAACTGGAAGAGGATCATAAGGACCTTCCGTCCGAAGGCATGATGTTCGTGGGCGACAAAGGCAAGATCCTCGCAGGCTTCCAGGTGGAAAGCCCGCGACTGATTCCTGAATCGAGGATGCGCGGCTACACCACGCCACCGGCTCCCCAGCGGCCCAGTGGAGACCACGTTCAGCCTGGAGTGCTTCAGTGGGTAGAGGCCTGCCGGGGCGGCGCGCCATCGCCTGGAAATTTCCTCAACGCGTGGCCCATTTCAGAGGCGGTCAACCTGTACGCCGTGGCGCTGCGCACGGGACGTAAGCTGCAATACAATGCGGAGAGCATGAAGGTCACCAACCTGCCCAACGCGAACAGGTATCTGTCTCGCGAGTACCGCAAGGGTTGGGAACCGGAATCTGCGTGAGTGGAAGGGCGGAAAGGAGACTATGAACGCGACCAGACGAGAGTTTCTTCAACGAGGTGCCCTGGGCCTGACAGTGGCCGGTTGCGCGGGACCAGGCGCACTCGGGTTGCGCGCCGACCCACTGGGGTTCCCGATCGGGTGCCAGACGTTCCCCGTGCGAAACGCGCTGTCCCAGGATTTCGACGGCACTCTCCGGCAGCTTGCGGGGATGGGATACCAGACCATCGAGATGTGTTCGCCGCCCGGCTACGCAAACGCCGGTTACGGGGCGTTCGTGAATATGAAGGCCGGGGAGATGCGGCACAGGATTCAGGACGCCGGCCTGCGTTGCGAAAGCTGTCATTACCAGTTCCAGGAATTGAAGGCCCATATGGACGAGCGGATTGCCTTCGCCAAGGAACTGGGGCTGAAACAGATGGTGGTCGCCACGTTTGCGCTGAGCCCCAATGCAACGCTGTCCGACTGGACGCGAGCCGCCGATGAATTGAATCATCTGGGCGAACAGACGCAAAAAGCGGGCATCCAACTGGGATTTCACAACCACGATTTCGAGTTTCACGAGATTGATGGCGTGCTCATTTACGACAAGCTGATGGAGACGTTCGAGCCGAGGCTGATCAGACTGCAGTTCCAGGTCGCCGTGATCAGGATGGGCTACAAAGCCGCCACATATCTGCGAAAGTACCCGAACCGCTTCCTCTCCATGCACCTCGCGGACTGGTCGACAGCGGACGGCAAATTCGTGCCGGTGGGATCGGGCGTGGTGGATTGGACGGATCTTTTCGCCGCCGCCAAAACGGGCGGGATCAGTAACTACTTTGTCGAAATGGAAATGGACGCACTGAAGCCGAGCTACACATATCTGCACGGGCTGCCGGGGTAATCGCCGCGATAAACCGGCACGAGGCAGAGAATGCAAGAGTCTTACGAGAAAGGGTTAGCGCCCCGCTCGGCCTCGACTTTTGCGTCAGGTGCCGCGAGGTATCTGGCGAAGAGTAAACAAAGGTACAGGTGGGCTGGGTATCGAGCTTCGAAAAATTGCAATCAGGATGCCGACGCTCTGGATTTCGTAGTCATAGACCCCAGACACGCCTGGAGGGTTCGTGCACGAGAACGGGAGACCTCGGGGATGCCTATCGGGAAATAGACGGCAGGCCGGCGGCAGAAGGCGATAGCCACACGGCCCGCATGCACGTCCGGGAGGAGTCGGACAGCGGAATATTACCGACCCAGATGCGGTATTTGAATGAGACAAAAGAGAGGCAAAAGGCGAATCGAACTTTATGGTTAAACGGCTCTTGAACTACGCGTGTTTCGCAATCCTCTTTCCGAGCAGGTTGGTGTGTGGGGACGCTCCCACGTGGATGCAGGACACTGTGGCCCTGGGAATTCCGGCCGGCGCAAAGGCCCCCGGCTTTGAATTGCCCGACCAGTCGGGCCGTAAGCGCAGCATGGCCTCGTTGATGGACCGGCGAGGCTTGGTCCTAGTTTTCTTTCGCTCGGCGGACTGGTGAGTGTATTGTAAAGGGCAGCTCGGCGAGCTGCAGCGCGATCTTCCTTTGCTCAAGCGGGCTGGCCTCGGCTTGGCAGCTATCAGCTACGATAGCCGCGCGGCCCTACGCGATTTCGCCTTGCGAAAAGGGATCGTCTTCCCCCTTCTGTCCGATCACGAGTCGGATGTGATTCGGGCCTATGGAGTTGCCGACCGCCGATATCACAAAGGCGCCCAACTCGATGTCGATTCTTCCGGCGAGGTTCCGGTGTATGGTTTGGCTTATGCGTCAGTGTTCGTTCTCAACCCTAACGGAACGGTGCGCTGGCGGTTTGTCTCGGAGCACGAGGAAGTGCGCCTCACCGTAAGCAGCATTCTGCAAAGGTCCCTCGGCCAGCTTGCGAATCAGTCCCGAACGCCTCTCGAAAGTGGCTGGATTCAGGTCGAGATCACGGCCAGCGACACGTCCGCGGGCATGGGCACCAGTTTGACGATCGGCGTCGAATTGCGAATACCGCGCGGGTGGCACATATACGGCCCGCAAGCCGGGGGGGACTACCGGGGGATCGCTTGGCGCATGGATTCATCGCAGTGCTCCATCGTCAGTGACACAGAGTACCCGGAGCCGAGCTGGGAGCAGCCGGCCTTTGCCGATGCGAAGCTGCCCGTGTATGAGGGTAACATCAGGCTCACGCGCGAATTCGTTATCCGACCCATGATCAGCGACACACGAACGGCCGCGGACCGGTTTCGCAAGGCCTGCCTGGATTCCGACTCCAGGTTCCCTGCATCGGGATCGCTCGCGTTTCAGGCCTGCACTGATCGCGAGTGTTCACCACCGCAATCCGTTCCGCTGCGGTGGACTTTTGCTTTCACCCCTCCTGACCGCGAACGCGTGCCTATAGAACTCTGGCGAGCCTTTGAGCATTAGTGCGGGGTAATTAGCCGCACAGCGGCGAGCACCATCATGCACCTGGCCACAAACAGAAAAGAGCGCCCCCGTGCAGGAGGCGCTCTTTTCCGACGTTCACTTTCTTAAGGTCGCGATCAGAAGTAGAATTTGACCGCGAGTTGTATGATACGGTGGCCCTGCTTGTCCGTGGTAGTGCCGAACAACGGAGTGTTCACCGCACCTGTGCCGCCATCGAAGCCGAGCGTCAGGTTCTCCCCGTTATAGAAGGACCACAACGGATGGTTCAGGAAGTTATATCCATCGATTCGGAACTGCAACTTCCGGGATTCGCTGAACTGGAAGTTCTTGAACAACCCCAGATCGGAGTTAATGAACCACGGTCCGTAGACGGGCGGCAGAACCGACCCGCCGTTCTCCCCGACTTGCGTCGGGAAGGTGAAACAGCTCGCGTTGATGAACTGCTGCGGCGCCAGGTTCTTAGCGGGGTTACAGGTTTCGATCGGGTTCAGTTGAATATCGGGAGTTCCCAGCAGCGACAGGTTGCTAACATTGAACGTCGGGTTGCTCGGCATCTTGTAGCTATTCAGGCTCATGCCGAAGTTGTCGTTGCTACTGTTCCCGGTCAGGTTAACGCCGCTTTGCAACTGGGTGATGCCGGAGAGCTGCCATCCGTTGACAAACCCACCCAATATCTTGTCATGGGTCGGGCTCCCCAACTCGATCGAGTAGGCTGCGTTGAAGATGTGCGTGCGGTTGCCCGGCTGCACCCCATAATTGTTGACCAGATTGAACGCATCCATTTGGGCGTTGTTGATGATCCCCATGGCCTTACCGAAGGTGTAGTTCAGGTTAATGTTGTAGCGGCCCTTGGAGCGCACCCAGGTCACCTGCAACGCGTTGTAGTTGGCGTACAGGTTATTGGTTGCCAAGTCCACGTCGGAGAAGCCGACCAGCGGACGGAAATTGTTCGCGGTCAGGCTGTTCGGGTCCACGCCGCCGTTCTTCGAGGACAGCATGGCTCCCAGCGGCACCAGGTTGATGTCGCTGCCGTAGCCGTTACCGGTGTTTGGCAGGTCCCGGCTGCGGTTGCCAACATAGGACAACTCCAGCAAGCTGGACCACGGCGTGCGACGGGATACCGTGAAGTTCCAGCTATCTGTGTAGAGCTGGTCGCTGTCTTTGCTGTCAACCGCTCCCGGCGTCAGCGGCGCGCTGGCGAAGCTGAGGGTGTCCAGTTGCTTGGCGAACAGCGGTACGCCGTTACCCAAATAGTTGGTGCCCAGCGAGATGCTTTGCACACCCGCCGACACATCCAGGCCGGTGGTGAATTGCCCCGAGTGGTAGTAGTAGCGGCCCCATCCGCCGCGTAGCACGGTCTTGCCGGAGCCCGTCAGATCATATGCGGCTCCAATACGCGGCTGGTAGAATAGGGCGCGCGTTGGGAAGCCGCCCAGCGGAACGCTCGCGTCGCGCTTGTGCCATTCGAACCCGCAGTATTGACTGGGAGTGCAATTGGCGTTGTAATCCGCGTAGTTGAAGACGGAGAAGCCGTTCCCGGTCCGATCGTCCCAAGGGGTGAAGTGCGTCAGGCGGATGCCGAAGTTTACGGTCAGCCGCTTGTTCACTTTCCAGTCGTCCTGCACGAAGCCCTCATACGTGCTGTAGGCTTCGTCGTGGAGGTTCCCGTAGGATGTTTCGTTGTAACCTTCCAGATTGCCCGTGATCAGATCCGCGTATTCGTTGCCATAGCTGTTGGAGTTGCCTCCCTGCCACACTGTCAACTGGCCGTTGGTGTTGTTATTGGCCGGCTGCGCGTTGCGAATCCACTCCCAGAAGAAACCACCCTTGACCGTGTGGGTTCCCACCACCTTGCTGAACGTATCGCTCAGGTTGGGCATCCATTTGTCCGCGTACAAACCCGCCGAAGGGCCTCCCACTTCGAATCCACCCGGATTAAACACCAACGCGGCTTCCTGGCCGGTCCACCCAGTACCACCGAAAGACGGGATCTGCGCCACTCCGTTCTTGTACAACCCGGTGTAGTCGTAGCCCACCGTGGTGCGATTCACTTTCGCAGGATCGGCGAACACGTTCGGGAACCCGATGAAGGTGTAGCTGAACACGAACTCGTTGGTCATGGTCGGGCTGAACACGTGGGTCAGCGAACTACTGACCGAGTCGGACTTATTCTTGCCCAACACCGAGGTCGGGTAGGGAACCTGATCGGTTTGGCGCCACCAAAGTCCCACCGGGAACATCTGCGTCTCGCGCTGCATGTTATAGCGTATGAACAGCTTGGTGCTATCGCTAATGCTATAGTCCACGCGCGACATCCACTGCGTGTTGTTCTCATTGAAGATCTCCGACTGCACGTAGTTGTAACCGCCGGTCTGAGCGGGGTTGGCATTGGCGGCCGGATACAGCTTCATCAGCGCCACCATGTTCGGGTCGATCGCACTTGCCGGAAGCAGCCCCCCCGGAAATTGCCCCGCGGCTGCGGCGCTGAGCGCTCCGGGAGGTCCGCCGGAGGCTGTGATGGCGCCTTCCCCGGCGATCGACGACGGGGAGAAATTGCCCGCCATCTCGTTTGCGGTTGGCACAGTGGCGCGCAGCAGGCTGGTGTCCAGCACCTGGTAGAAGTACTCGAAACCGGTGAAGAAGAACAGCTTGTTGCGGTTCTTGTTGAACCTGGTGCCGGGAATCAACACCGGGCCGCCGATGGTGCCGCCTGGATAGAAGTACTTGTTTTGCGGTTGCGAGACACCGTCCTTGTTGTTGATCCAATCGTTGGCGTTCAGCGCGTAGTCGCGGGCGTAGAAGAATCCCGAACCGTGGAATTCGCTGCCGCCAGACTTGGCGATGCTGCTAATGACCATCGGGCCCTTTTGGTTCTCAGCGCTGAAATTCCCAGCCAGGACCTTGAATTCGGATATCATATCCGAGTTGGGATTGACCGGGGTATCGCAGTTGCAGCCCGGGTCGGAAACGTGCGCGCCGTCCGCGGTGATGTCCAGCGAGTTGCCGGGCAATCCGTTGTAAGAATAGGCACCGTTCAACGGGCTCATGCTGCCAGCGTCGCCATTGGCGTTGATGCCGATCACTTCGCCCGTGTAGTTAGACGAGTTGCTGGTGCCATGGCTGATGCCAAATCCAGGCATGATCTTGATGTACTCGGCGGCGTTGCTGCCGACCTGGACGTAATTCTGTAACTCTTTTGTTGTCAGCGTTTCCGACTTTTCGCCCGAGTCTACGGGCACGATCGAATCGGCCACGCCAACCACTTCGACTTTATCGGTAGCGTTTCCAACCCGTAACGATACGTTGACGTTGCGCCTTTCGCCGCCCAGCAGCGAGATGCCCGGCGCGTCGTAGGTCACGAAGCCCTTGGCTTCGACTGTTAATCCGTAGCTGAAATCGCCAACGGCCATGCCGACGAACGTATAGTAACCGTCATTATTCGTAATGGTTTCGCGCGTGTCGTGAGTTTTTTCGTTAACAAGTTTGACCTTGGCCTGCGGCACAACCGCGCCGGACGGGTCGGATACCACTCCGGTCAACGTGGCGGAAGTGAATTGCGCCTGCAAGTTCACGGTCGACAGAATCAACAACGCCAAAGCTACGAGGATCACGGTGCGATTCTTCATAGGGAACTCTCCACTCCAGAAACGAGACTTTACTTCAGCAACGAGATGCCCAGTAATATAAATCGACTAGTGCGCGCCGTAAAGGCTAAAGCTGTTAACTCACATGAAAGAAGTAGTTACTTGCAAAAATCGCTTTCTTTTCATATGCGTTACTGCTAATCTGGTCTCGGTTACAGCGTTCCACGGGGGGTTAACGTCTCGCTGAAGCCTTCGTTAATCATTGAGATGCGTGGGGAAGGCCCATGTCGGGTATTGCGGATTCGGACGAGCGTAAGGCCGAACTCAAGGCGTTGATCGCCTCGGGGATCTTCGCGAAGGCACCCAGCTTGGCGCTGCTCTTGGATTATGTCTGCACCAAGTACTTCGAGGGCCAAGCCAACGAGATCAAAGAATACAGCATCGCGGTGGAGGCTTTGGGGCGTCCGCCCAGCTTCGATCCCAAACAGGATTCGATCGTCCGGGTGGAGGCCTTCCGGCTGCGGAAGCGGCTAAAACAGTACTACGAAAACGAAGGTGCGGGCCACCATGTGCGCATCGTTGTTCCGTCCGGCCAATACGTGCCGCAGTTTCTGGAGAATGGCCGGTCCGCCAGCAACGGCCAGGCACCCGATGCCGACTCCGATCCTGGCCATGATGAGGAATTAGGGTTGGAGTCCGCGCTGACGGCGGCGCCAAATCGTGAATTGGCGGTGGCGTCAGCTCCGCCCCTTGTGGCGCCGCCTATCACTGTCCGGCCCAAGCTTGCCTCCGGGGTGAGGTTAGCCGGCCTTCTGGCGCTGCCAGTGATGGTGGTGGCTTTGGTCGTCGCCGTCTGGTATTTCCGCCTGGATTTGCCGGCCAGGGCCGTCGGCGTGGCGAAAACAACATCCGTGCCGCTGGGCGCCGAGTCCGAGGAAATCCGGATTCTGTGCGGCTCATCCGCCGTGCGGCATGTGGACCGGGCCGGCAACATCTGGTCTGGCGACCGCTTCTACCGGGGCGGGTCCGTGTTCGCCGCGCCCAACCATAAAATTCTCCAGACGGCCGATCCGGACTTGTTCGGGCACAGACGCGAAGGCGATTTCAGTTATGACATCCCGTTGAAGCCCGGCGTTTATGAGTTGCATTTGTACTTTGCGGAGACAATATTCGGCGAGAACAACAGCGCGGGAGGCGGCGAGTCCAGCCGGGTCTTCCGGATTTTGATCAACGGAAAAACCGTGCTGGGAACCTTCGATGCGCTCTCCGACGCGGGCGGCAGCAACATTGCCGACGAGAGGGTATTTAAAGACGTTTCCCCGGCGCCGGACCATATGTTGCACGTGCAACTCGCCGCGTTGGTCAATAACACTCCTTTCCTAAACGCACTGGAGATCGTGCCGGGCATCCCGGGCAAGATGCGGCCGGTGCGTATTGTGGCGCGCCCCCGAAACTACACCGATCAGCGAGGCCAGGTGTGGGGCGCGGACCGTTACTTTAGTTGTGGCTTCGCCGTGCCGCGCTCCGAGCCGGTCTCCAATACCGCGGATCCGGAGATGTTTCAGGCCGAACGCTTCGGCAACTTCAGGTACACCATCCCGGTGGCGGAAGGCCGCTACACCGTGACCCTGCGATTTGCGGAGACTTGGTTCGGTCCCGACAGGGCCGCCGGCGGTGGAGCGGGCAGCCGCATCTTCAATGTGTACTGCAACGGAATCGCGTTGCTACGCAATTTCGACATATTCCGTGCCGCTGGTGGGTCGCAACGCGTCGTTGAAAAGAGTTTTCACGGTGTCAATTCCAATGCCCAGGGCAAGATCGAGTTGTCGTTTGCGCCAGTGGTCAACTACGCCTGCGTGAATGCCATCGAGGTTGTGGACGACAGTAAGTGAAGAAAGCGATCGGATGCTTCTGGAAGCCGCCCGGTAACGGTCGCACGCCCTCGCAAAAGTTGCTGGGCCGCAATCGTAAGCGCCTGCTATAACATCAGTAGAAGCGCATGATCGCTATCGCCGCAGTTTTGCTGATGCAGGCCTCCACCGGGAACCCCGCGCCGGCTCGTCCGGACGGCGCGCCATCTTTCGAAGTCCTGTCACGGCAGGCAGCAGAGGCGCGCGACACCAAACGGTTGGCGGAGGCCCTGATCCTCTTCAGGAAAGCGCTCCAGCTCAAGCCGGACTGGGCCGAAGGCCTGTGGGAGGCCGGCTCCATTGAATATGACCAGGACCAATACAAGGAGTGCTCCGCCGATTTCCGGAAGCTGGCTGCCCTGAAACCGGACCAAGCCCCTGGCTGGACCATGGCCGGACTCTGTGAGTACCATCTGCGGGATTACGATGCGGCGCTGAAGTGCCTGCTCCAGGCGCAGCAGTTGGGATTCCAGCAAGGCGCCGAACTGGCCCGCGCCGGGAGGCTCCACTTGGCCCTGGTCCTCATCAAGCTGAGCAGGTTTGAGAACGCCATCACCACGCTAGTCAAACTGACACGGGACGACAACAGGAAGACGCCGGAGATCATCGTGGCTTCCGGGATCGCCGGGTTGCGGGAGCCCTGGACACCCCCCGAGGTGCCCGAATCGGAACGCGACAAGGTCTTCAAGCTGGGCGATGCGATGACCGCGGCGATGGAGCAGGATTCGAAGGAAGCCATCGAGAAGTTCGGCGTCGTGGTGCGGGACTATCCCAAAGATGCCAATGTCCGCTTCCGGTACGGCGCCTTTCTCATGCAGGAGGACCCGCAGCACGGGATCCAGGAAATCGGCAAGACCCTTGAGTTGCAGCCGGACCATATTCCAGCGTTGGTCAGCCTGGCCAATATCTACCTGAAACGCGATCAGGCGCCAGCCGCGCGGCAATACGCCGAGAAAGCGGTGAAGTTGGCGCCCGGGGATTTCGCAACTCATGTAACCCTGGGCAGGGTGTTGCGGGAGGCCGACGATGACGCAGGTGCGGTCCGGGAGTTCCTCACCGCCGTGCGCCTGGCGCCAGCCAGCCCCGAGTCGCACTACGACCTGGCCACCACCTACGCCAAACTCGGCCGTATAGCCGACGCCGCGCGCGAGCGCGAGGAATTCAGACGGCTGCGGCAAGTCACCGACCCCAATCAGCCGTGAAGGGCGAGCTGGTCTCGCCGTGTCCGGTGGCTGGTCTCCGGTATTTGTTGCGAGCTGCGTCTGAGAAGCCGGCTAGCGTTGCGGCGGCGCCTCACCGTGACTGTGGGAAGCTGCGGCAGCGGCCTTTTCATAAAGCGAAATGCTGTTATGGAAAGCCTGGATCAAATCGCGGTCATTGCGCTGGGTGGCGAGCGCGAGGCCCTGCCGGGCGGCTCGCAACGCATCTTCCAACCGTCCGACTTTCGCATAGACCGATGAGAGCGCCCCGAGGGCGAGGGGATCATCGGATTTGGCAACTGCCTCGAACTGCGGAATCGCCTCGTCGAATCGCCCTTTGCCGGCCAGGGCGCGGCCCAGCGCGCGGTGTACGTTCTCCGGGTCGAATCCGCCCGCGAGCGCCTTCTCGAGATGCGGAATCGCCTCGTCGAAACGGCCTTGCCGCGATAGGATCAGGCCCAGGTTTCCGTGGAGCTCGGGCGCATCCGGGTCGGCGGCTAGGGCTTTTTCGAGGTACGGGATAGCCGCTTCGGCCCGGCCCGCGCGCACCAGCGCGACGGCAATATTGTTCTCGGTGTCGGCATCCTTGGGATCCAATTCCAGCGCCGTATCAAAATGTGGAATCGCCTCCTGGATCTGGCCGCGCTCGGCAAGCAGACTCCCCAGTGCACCCTGTGCCTTGGCGTCCCTCGGATTCAGCTCGATGGCCTTTTGCAGCTGCTCTAACGCTTCGTCGGGGTGTTTGGTGCGCAACAACGCCATGCCCAGACCGGTGTGCGTCCGTGCGTCGGTGGGCTTGAGTTCCACCGCCTTACGCAGCGGCACGAGGGCTTCTTCGTCGCGCTTCGAGTCGGACAGCGCCAAGCCCAGGTTGTAGAGCGCCATGGGTTCGTCCGGACTCATCGCCAGCGCATTCTTCCACTCGGCGATCGCCGTCTCGAGTTCGCCCTTGCCTTGATGCCCGACGGCGACGTTGAACAGCCGGTAGAATTCGGTGGCTGGCGCATTCATGACTTCAATAAAGTCCGGCGCGATGTTCACGAATTCAGGAATGTTCACCCCGCGATTCGCCGCCGTCGCGTTTTCCACCAGGATTGCCGGGCTGTCATTGCCGTTTTCGTCGATGTGGGTCAGGAACAACTGCGTGAACAGCGAGCGTCCCTTCGATGAAAACGCGAGCCAACGCCCGTTCGGCGAAAACGTGTGCCAGGAGTTCATCGGCGAAAGGTTGCAGTTCATCCGGCGCGCCGTGCCGCCTTCAAACGGCACGATGTACAGCTCACTATCGGGCCGCATGAGCAGGCCGTTCTTGTTCTTGACGAACACGATCCACTTGCCGTCGGGCGAAACTTTGGGGAAATTGTTGCTCATCCCGTTATCGGCTGCGCCCTCGACCGGCTCGGGCTTGCCGCCGTTGCCGTCGTTGAACGGGATCCGGTACAGGTCGTATTGAATCTGCGTCTCGTCGGGCGAGTTGGCGTACTGGGGATCCTTCGCGCCCGGCGGGAAGGGATCGCGCGCTTTGGCGCGTGAGAACACCAGGTACTTACCGTCCGGGCTCCAGAAGGCGCTGGTCTGGACCATGTCGGGGTCGTCGGCGCCGGGCAGGGGCTGCAGCTTGCCGGTCGCCCGGCTGTACCACGAGAGAATGCCACGCGTCGGATAGAACACCTGTCCAAAGCCGTAGTCCTTGTAGAACCCGTTGAATAGCCGATCGTCCACGCTCTTCATGCCCGCGCCCAGGGGCTCGGTGGAGGTAATCAGATACTGCCCGTCGGGCGAAATCTGGCTCATGAACCCGAAACGCTTCTTGGCCGGATCGTTAGAGAACGAGTTCCAGCGGATCACATAGTCGTTGCGGATCGAGGTTTCCTTGCGCACCGGCACCAACGCGTAGAGGCCCTTGTCGTTCTGCGGGCCGTCCACGTCGATGCCCATCCATTTACCGTCGCGTGAGAACGAGTGGCAGTTGGCGCAGGTCGGCAGGCCCTCCATCATCACGCGGCTACGCCCCGTCGACAGGTCCATCAGCCGCCACGCGATCAGCGGCACGGCCTCCGGAGGCAGCGGCTGGATCACGCCGTGCTCGCCCACGGGCACCGAAATCAGCGGCACGTCGCGGTAGAAGACGGGCGCGCCCACCGGGTCGCTGGAGATGCGCAGAGTGGCTTGCCCGCTGGAGACCGGCCTCTTCGTCTTTTCATCCTCGTATCCGAGGAGCCGCACCGTCACTGGCTGCTTGACGCCGTGTTTCTTGACCTGGTCCCAGGTCGCCCGGTCCGGTTTCCAGGCGTGCCCGGCCTGCTGGTTGGGAGTGAGTTGCGGCGTCACGGCGCCGGCCTTGGCACAGCGCTCGTCAATCGGGCCAAGCTGCAGTCGCTCGCCATGCGACTTCACCCGCACCGGCGCGGCGCCGTCCCCGAACGCGAATTCGACGACCCACAGCTTGGCGCTCGGATCGGCATCGCGCCACTCTATCGTCGGCGGGGCAAAGTCGGGCGGAAAAACGGAACCTGCCGCGGGGTAATCGACTGTAATCGCGCTGGCGCCCGCCGGTGAGCGCTGGTGCGGAGTCCGCGCCAGCAGAATTGCCGGCACCAGCACGGCCACGAATATCACACGCGCCTTCATCAGCGAACCACACCGTGCTTTCGCTTCGCTGATCCGATTCGCACTCGCCAGCCTGAAGCCTGCACCCGTTCCCGGTTTCAATGTACTCACATTGGACTCTCGCGTCAAGCGCCACCAGCCACCGGGTCCCGTCAGGCGCGCCGAGCGATGCTCGTCCTCAGTGCGTGGCGGAAGCGCACCGGGGGCACACTCGCGCCAGGTTGTTCCGCGCCTCCGCGTAATCTGGCTGCAACCGCAGCGCTGCCTGGAAGTGAGCGATGGCCTCCGGCAGCCGTCCCGGTGTTTGCGTCAGCGCCACGCCCAAGCCGTTGTGGGCTTGCGCGTCATCCGGCTTGATGCGCAGCGTCTTCTGGTACTCGACGATGGCTTCCCCTAGCCGGCCCGGCGTTTGCACCAGCGCGTTTGCCAGGTTCTCTCGCGCGTCCACATAATCCGGCTTGATGCGCAGCGCGGCCTGGAACTCGGCAATTGCTTCCGGCAATCGGCCAGGCAGTTGCGCCAGGTCCACGCCCAGGTCATTGTGCGTCTCCGGGTCATCCGGCCTCAAGCGCAGCGCCGCCTGGAACTCGGCAATCGCATCCGGCAGCCGGCCGGGAATCTGCGAGAGGGCGTTGGCCAGGTTGTTGCGCGCGTCCACGTAATTCGGCTTGATGCGCAACGCCGTCTGGAACTCGGCAACCGCATCCGGCAGCCGCCCCGGCATCTGCAACAGGGCGAAGCCCAGGTTGTTGCGCGTTTCCGCATCATCGGGGTTGGCTTGAAGTGCCGCTTCGTACTCGGCGATGGCATCCTCCAGGCGGCCTGGTGTCTGTGCCAGGGCGCGCGCCAGGTTATTGCGGGCGTCCGCGTAACTCGGCCTGATCCGCAGCGCTGCCTGAAACTCGGCAATCGCTTCAGCCTGCCGGCCGGAAACCTGCATCAGCGCGACCCCCAGGTTGTCGTGCGCCTCCGCATACTCGGGATTCAACTGCAGCGCCGCCTGGAACTCGGCAATCGCTTCCGGCAGCCGGCCAGGGATCTGTGACAGCGCGACGCCCAAGTCGTTGCGTATTGGCACGGAATTCGGTTTCAGCCACAACGCCGTTCGGAACTCGCTAACCGCCTCTGGCAACCGCCCAGGCATCTGCGCCAAGGCGTTTCCAAGGTCCGCGTAGGTCTGCGCGTTATCTGGTTTCAGCCGCAGCGCCGCTTGGTATTCGGCGACGGCCTCCGGCAGGCGGTTGGGGGATTCCGCCAGCGCGACTCCCAGATTGGTGTGCGCCATCCAGCTTGCCGGATTGCACGCCAACGTGGCCCGGTACAGGGTCTCCGCGTCGCGATAGGTGCCGCTTTGGCGCCACGTCAGTATCCCCAGAGTAGCCAGCAGCACGCCTGGCAAGACCATCATGGCTGGCTTCCCCAGCCTGATTCTCCTGGCGCCTAGCGCCAGTCCGCAGGTGATCGGAACGATCATTCCGAGGCTCGCCAGGTACTGGAAGTGGTCCGCCACGAAGGAGAAGATAAACGGGTAGACGTTCAGAAAGCCCAGCACCGGAAACAGCGTTCCGGCGAAGATGAGAAATCCCGCCAGAGGACCCCGGTGTCTCCGCGCCAGCAGCCAGAGGCCCATCGCAGCCGCCAACACTCCCGCCGGGGCCAGATACTGCCACCAGACCCCCGCGTCTATCTTCCAACGCGGGTAGGTAAAAATCAGGTGCGCCGGCCACACGAGTTTGCCCGCATAGAACCAGATCGCGCGGCTGGCCAGTAGGAAGCGCTCGGTCAGCGTCAGCGCGAAATCGGCACCCCTCGCGCCGATGTAAGTCCGCTCTACCCAGGCGGTGAAAAGCCCGGCAGCCGCGCTGAGCGCGAACCACGGCAGCAGCGGGCGCACATCCCGCCGGAAGCCGATGCGGCCCCGCTGCCACCAGAACACCACCAGCAGCGCCGCCGGCAGTGTCGCCGTCACGGTCTTGCTCAGCAGAGCCAGCACGAACAGTCCCAGCGCACACAGGTAATCCCGCCTGCGCCGGCTTTGGTCGAAGCGCAGGTAGACCATCGCCGCCCCCAGGTAAAACACCCCGGACAGCGTACTCTTTTGCTCTGAGATCCAGGCCACCGCTTCTACGCACACCGGATGCAGGGCGAAGATCAGGCCCGCCAGCCAGGCGCCAGGCAACGAAAGGCGCTGCACGATCCGTACCACCAGGCAGGCCGCGACGGCATGCAGGATGAGGTTAGTCAGGTGATAGCCCAGCACCGCGTCGCCCCAAACGCGGTGCTCCATCCAGAAAGCGCTATGCAGAAGCGGATAGTACTGCTGGGTGGCTCCCAGGTCGAACCAGATGCGCCAGAGGCCGTGGAGGGATTGGAGCGCAGGGTTGGTGATGTGGCTGGCATCGTCCCAAACCAGGCCCCCCCGGAGCGCCGGCCAGTAAGCCAGCAGAATCGCGCAGAAGATCGAGGCCCAGATGGCCGCATCCGGCAGGCTAAAGAAGTGAGTACGCGCTATGCGGGCTGGCGGTATCTTTATCTCAGCGGGTTCCCGGCCAATGGCGGGACGCTTTCTGGCCATATAGAAGAATCACATGATATCCCTAATCGCGGGAGCGCTGGTTGAGAGGAGCCGTGGAGGACCCGCGCAATCCTGGAGGTCCGCCCCACTGAGATGGCTGCCGGCCCAAAGTCGCTGGCGGGCGCGCAAAGCGCCGCAAGGTGCCCTACACTTAAAAAGAAAGAGAGAGCCGGAGATCCGGATAATCAATCATGAGGATTTGCATTTACTCACTCACCCTGGCGGCGATCGCCATGATCGCCACTTTGCCGGTGCCCGCCCAACAGCCGGCCGTTCCCGCCGGCGCCTCGCAAAATCCCGTTGTCAAAACCACCGTCGATGAAGTCGTGCTGGACTTCATTGCCCGCGATAAGAAAGGCAAGCCTGTCACGGATCTCAAGCAAGACGATCTGACGGTCAGCGACAACGGCGCCAAGCAGCAACCGACCAGCTTTCGCCTGGTGCAGGGCGCCGAGGCGATCACCCAAGGCGGCGCCACCACCAAGCTCGATCCCCTGCGCCAATTACGTCTGGTGACTCTGGCCTTCGAAGCTCTGGGCGACCCCACCCAGCGAAAGACCGCACGCGAGGGCGCGCTCGACCTGGTTAAGGGCGAACAGGGCGCCAACGTTTTCTATTCGGTAGTCGTGATCGACACGCGCTTGCTGGTCCTGCAGCAGTTTACGGCGGATAAGGACGCGCTCGTCAAGGCCATCGAAACCGCCACGAGCGGGTACTCATCCACCCGACTGCTTCCCGAATCGGACAAGATCAAGAGCGATCTGAAGAGGTACCTGGCCGGTCAGACCGTCAACGGCGCCGATCAGCCCAACACGACGCTCACCGCAGCCACTCAGACTGCGACCCAGGCGCTGCCGACCGGCTCCGCGGCCGGCTCGGCAGCCATCGAAGCCAGGCTCGCAACGGTGATGCTCGACATGCTGCGCATGGATGCGACGATGGCTTCTCAGGAAACGCGGCTTTCGCTCACTGCGCTGGAGTCTCTGGTGCGGGGGCTGCAATCCATGCCTGGACGCAAGTCCGTGCTCTACTTCACGGCGGGAATGTATTTGACGCCTGAGCTGGATGCGATTTTCCGCAATCTGACGAGCATGGCAAACCGCGCCAACGTTACTTTTTATGCGGTGGATACCCGTGGCGTGATGACCTTCGCGCAGAATGCGGGAGCCACCGACCAGTTGGGCCGAGCCAACGCGGCTTCCTCCACCAGCACGCTGCAGGAGGGGAACGCCACCCAGGCGGAGATGAGGTCGTCGGACGATGCCGAGACCTCCTCGCGCGCCAACAAGCAGCTTCCGATCCGCAACCTGGCGGAGGCCACCGGCGGCTTCCTGCTCGGCGAGAGCAACGACTTGCGCACGCCGCTTCGTCACGTGAACGAAGAAATCGCCAGCTACTACGAGCTAACCTATGACCCGCACATCGACAACTACGATGGCAGCTTTCACAAGCTGAAACTGGACAGCGACCGAAAGAACCTGGTTCTGCAAGCTCGTAATGGTTACTTTGCCTTACCTCCGGAAGCGCGCGCCGCGGGCCTGGAAGCCTTTGAATTGCCGCTGCTCAAAGCCATCTCCGAAGCTCGGGTTTTGCATGACGTCGAATTCCGTGCAGGCGCTGTCCTCCAGCAGCCGCGCAGCGACGGCAGGGATCTTTCGGTATTGGTCGAGGTTCCGCTGCATGGCTTGCAGGCCAAACCGGATGCGGCCGGGTTCAATGTCCACTTCTCGGTGGCTGCGCTGGCGAAGGACGCCAAGGGCGAAGTAGCGGGTTCCAAGCTGACCCGCGACCGTTCGGTCCACGTTACCGCCGATCAGTTGAAGATGGGCAATTTCGTGGACAAGATGGCGATCGAGCTTCCACCCGGAAAATATACTCTGGAGACCGCGGTGATGGACCGCGAGAGCGGCAATATGGGAACCGGGCACAGCGAGTTCTCGGTGGCGCCCACAGCCAAAGGCGTGGGCATCTCCTCGCTGACGTCGGTTCGCTCTTACACACCCAATGTGAAGGGCCTGGATCCCAACGAACCATTCCAGTTTCAAGGTGGCAGCATTACGCCGACATTGAATAACAGCGTGCCTCGGGCGGAGAATTCGAACCTGCGGCTGTTCTTCGTGGTCTATCGAGACCCCGCGATTTCCGCCAAGCCCACGGTGGAAATCGAATTTCTGCTGAACGGCGTGAGCTTGACGAAGGTGCCGATGCAGTTACCAGACGCCGACGCTCAGGGCCGGATCCCATATGTGCTGACCATTCCAGCGGCCTCCATTCCACCAGGTGTCTACCAAGTCCGCGCCTCGGCCCGCCAAGGCGACACCGAATCGGTCACGCAGACTGACGTAAAGATCGAAGCGAACTGATCATCCATGAAAAAGATGACACATCAGCAGGTCCAGACACGTGGGTGGATCTTCACAATCTTCACAGGGCGCGCTGGCTAAAGCCGGGCCTCCGCGTTAGAATATAGAGCCAGCGTGAGGGATTTAGGGACCTGCGTGCTCTGCTTGTGCGCCGCGGCCGCGATAGCGGCGTCGCCCGGCCCGCGCTCCGAGAGCGTAGCCCCGATCACCATCGACTACCCAACTGACGGGTCGATCTTCCCACCCGACATGGCGCCTCCAACATTCTTATGGCGCGACGCCGAAGCCAGCGCTACGCATTGGAAAATCGAAGTGAAATTCGCCGGCGGCGCGGCGAGTTTGCAGGTGAAGTCCAGCGGCGAGCGTTTCGAAGTCGGCGAGATCGATCCGCGCTGCGTGGGCGCTGTGCCGCCCACCCTCACGCCGGAGCAAGCCGCGGCGCATACCTGGAAGCCCGATCCGCAGACCTGGGCGGCCATCAAGAGCGGTTCCACGAAGGGCGCCGCCACCGTCACCATCACCGGATTCGCGGACCCGAACGACACCCGCGCCGTTTCACGCGCCCGAATCTCCATCGAAACTTCGCTGGACCCGGTTGGCGCGCCTATCTTTTACAGGGATGTGCCGCTGATCCCCAGCCCGACCGTCAATGGCGTGATTAAGCCGCTGCCGCCCTTTGCCATCGGGCTGATTGCCTGGCGTCTGCGCAATGTGGGCGAGACGCAAAGCAAGATCGTGATGCAGGGTCTGCCGACTTGCGCCAACTGCCATTCCTTCGCGCGCGATGGCCATACACTCGGACTGGATGTGGACGGCCCCCAGAACGACAAGGGCTTGTACGCGCTGGTCCCCGTGCGCAAGGAGATGTCCATCCGGGATGAAGACGTGATCCGATGGAGTTCCTTTCGCGGCGAGGCGCCGGTGAAGACCGATGGGCCGGCCGCCAAGCGATTCGGTTTTATGTCCCAGGTGTCGCCCCATGGCGAGTACGTAGTCACCACCATCGACGATCCGCGCGTGCGCCGCACGCTGAACGTGAACGGCCTGGCGCGCGGCTTGGCGGACCGCCTCTACAACGCGGGTTACAAGAATTACGGCTTCGGCCAGGTATTCTATCCGACACGAGGCATCCTGGCTTGGTATAGCCGTGCGGCGGCCCAACTGCAACCGCTGCCGGGCGCCGACGATCCGCGCTATGTGCAGACCAATGCGGTGTGGAGTCCCGATGGCAATTACCTGGTGTTTGCGAGAGCGGAGGCCAGGGAACCGTATCCGGCGGGACAAAAAGCGTCGGAATACGCCAATAGTCCGGACGAGACGCAGATTCAGTACGACCTCTACCGGATTCCGTTCAACGGCGGCCAGGGCGGCCAGGCGGAGCGCATCGAAGGCGCTTCGCGGAACGGCATGAGCAATAATTTCGCGAAGGTGTCGCCGGATGGCAAATGGATCGTCTTCGTGGAATGTCACAACGGTTTATTGATGCGCCCCGACAGCCGGTTGTTCATCGTACCGGCCACGGGCGGGGTGGCGCGGCCGCTCAAGTGCAATACGTGGCGCATGAACTCGTGGCACAGTTTTTCGCCGAACGGGCGATGGCTGGTGTTCTCTTCGAAAGCGCGTTCGCTGTACACGCAGATGTACCTGACCCACCTGGACGAGAATGGCAACGACAGCCCGGCGATCCTGATCGAAAACGCGACGGCCGCCAACCGCGCCGTGAATATCCCGGAGTTCGTCAACATTGCGCCGGACGGCATGGCGAGGATCGACACGCCCGCTACGGAGTTTTACCGATTGTTCGACGTGGCATCGGAACTGGGGCAGAAGAATGAATACAACGCGGCCATTGCGAAATGGAACGAAGCGTTGGCGCTGAGCCCCGACGATGCCAAGGCCCACAGCAACCTGGGGGTGCTGCTGGAAACGGTGGGCCGGACCGGCGACGCCATGGCCCAATACCGGAAGGCGATGGAATCCGAGCCGGACTATCCGGATGGGTACACCAACCTGGGCATCGCGCTGGCGCGCGCGGGAAAACTGGACGACGCCATTCCGTATTTGGAGCGGGCCGCGCAACTGAGTCCGTGGGACGCCAAGGCGCACAGCAACCTGGGCGCAGCATTGGCGGAACGCGGCAGGACGGGCGAAGCGATTGCGGAGTGTGAGAAGGCGCTGCAGCTCAGCCCCGGGGATTCGGAGGCGCACGCCAACCTGGCGATTGCGCTGGCCAAGGCGGGACGGCTGGACGAAGCCATCGCGAGTTTTGAGAAGGCGCTGGCGGGCGACCCAGACTCGAGCGAGATCCATGCGAACCTGGCAGGCGCGCTGCTGGAGAAAGGCCGCTTCGACGACGCGATTCCGCATTTCGAGAAAGCTTTGGCCGCCAATCCGAACTCGGCCAAACTGCATTACGATCTGGGACGGCTGTTGGCCACGCGCGGGAGGTTTGACGAAGCGATCCCGCATTTAGAGAGGGCGGCTGCGGGGGAGGACCCGGCGATTGGCGGTACACTGGCCGCGGTCTATGCGCAGTTGGGCAGGTGGGGCGACGCGCTGGAGATGGCGCGCAGGTCGCTGCGGGTGGCGCAGGCGCGGAACCAGCAGGACCTGGCGCGGGCGCTGAGCGCGAGTATCGCGAGTTATGAGGCAGCCCAGGCTCAGGGCGGGGGCAAGCAGGAGTGACTGCATCGACCGGATGCGCCAGAGCTATGACCAGGCTAAGGCTGCTTTACCCACAAAGGAACAACCTGGCTTGAGGAGCCACCGGCGGTGATCTGCAAAGACAGTGGATTGCCCGCCGGAAGAGTGCCGGGCAGTTGGACTTGCACCTGCGTCAAGCCAATTGCGCCGTAAGTCAGGCCGGCGTAGGTCACGGTAACATCGGTTCCCGCGAGAGACGCCGTGGGCAGCGTGGTCACGGTGGCGTCCAAAGGACTCCCGAAGCCGGTGTCGGGAACCACCGTCACGTCTCCGAAGCCGGTCATCCACACCACGATCTGGTCTCCGGGAACGGCGGGATTTGCCGCGGTCACCAGGCTATAATCCTTATGCGTGATGACGCCTTCCGTATCTCCCGCCGCCGGTGAATACTGAAAAACTCCCGGAGCGTAGGGAGAGAGAGTCACGGAAACAGCGTCGCTGACACCGAGCCCGTTGTAGATCTGGATACTGGAAGTGCCTGCCAATGCCGCGTCCCATGGCATCTGAAAATTGATCTGCCCCGAAGAGACGTACCAGAGCGGGGCGGGGAAGCTGTCGACTGTGACTATCACGCCGTTGAGACTGGTGGGCAGCGGGACAAACGCCGCCGCGGCCGGAGGCCCATCCGGCGCAAGGTTAGCGCCGAAAATCGAGGCTACCGAACCGCGCGTTAATACGTCCGAGAAACTCGCGCCGTTAGTCACCGCATTCGCAGTGAAGGTGGGCGCGGCCGGAGTGGAAGCCGGCAGGGTGCCGTACCAGATGCCTCGCCCGGCCACGGCCAGATAGAGCAGGTTCGGGGTTCGCATGTCACCCTCCATCTGCGCCACGTTCAGCATGGCCTGGGTATCCGGGTTAGTGATGCGAATCCAGGTCTGTCCTCCGTCCGCGGACTTATAGATAGCGTCGCGCGTCGCGCCGGCGATGCGGCCCAGGATATAGATGAAGGGAGTCTGCAGGCTGTTGCCCAGGCCGAAAGCGACCTTGTCGCAGATGTCGATCCCCGCCACGGTGTGGAAAGTCTTTCCCCCATCGGTGGAATGGTAGAGCGGGTTGCCGTTGACGTCCGCGGTTCCACAACAGCCGTTGCGGGCGAAGGCCATCCAGACATCGCCGTAAGCCACCGGGTTGGAGGCGATGGTAACGCCTGTGATATAGGAGGGGAAACCGGCCGCGGCGCTGGTAGTCCAGGTTGCTCCGCCGTCCGTCGAGTAGTAAAAGAACGAGTTGTCCCAATAGTAGAAAGTCTTGCCGTTGGCGTCGTTCCTGTCCGCCGACAGAATGTTGCTGGTCACGTAAGGGCTGATGCCGATGGCCCAGGATTTCGGCAGCGAGTCATAGTGCACGTTATCGTTGTTCTGGGGATCGTAGGGGATGGGCCGTGGCGGCGGGTTGGCCAGCTTGCACAGAGCCCAGGTCTTGCCGCCGTCGGTAGTGTAATGCGGCCAAGGCGCATTTGGCGCACTGGCGGTGTCAAATCCGCCGTCAAACGTGCCCCAGGCCGGCGCCCAGATCATATTCTGCGGATTGGTGGACGACATGGCGATCTGTCCGCTAACGGGCGTGGACAACTGTTCGGTGCCGCCCGACCAGAGCTGCTCGGAGGGTACTGAGGCAAAGGCTGTCCAGTTCACGCCGTTGTCGCTCGAGAAGCCGTATAGCGACCAGGCCTGCCATTCGCCATTGCCGACGAAGGCCAGATTGTCCGGATGGTAGTAGCTGTAGTCCAGGCTTGCGCCCATGGAAACGTTGGGCCACGGCACGGGATAAGTAGTGCCGCCATACATGCCGGTTTGCCAACTGAAGCTCGGATTAGGATCGAACGGGACGCCGGACGGGTTGATTTTGGCGACGGGCACCTGGTCGCGATCGGCGTGACGGAACCCGACCATGTCTTCCACCATGCTGATCAGGTCGGCGCCGCCGCTCTTCGGAGGAACCCGCACCATCACGCCAACCAACTCTTCCAGATTCTGCATCTGCCAGGCCCAGAAGGGCGGGCTGGCCGTGACGTCGGTAGTGAGCGCGACTCCCCAGCCATTGGTCCACCAGACCTGTTTGCTATTCGAAGGATCGATGAAGAGAGCTGCCATACCGCCGGAAGCTCCCGCAGTGGAAATATAATACTTCGGGGCGGAAAGATTCGAGCCGGAGTCAAGCCGGTCGACGCCGTTCATGACCATGACTTGCCGGCTCCAGGAAGCGCCCGCGTTGGTGGATCGCCAGACGGAACTATCGCGGCCGACCATCACCGTGGCCGGGTTGCCCGGATCCGCGGTGATTCCGGTGTACGGAGCGGAGTTGTCGCCGGGAGTAATATCGGTCCATTGGCCGTTGGAATACCGCGCCACGTTTCCAGCGCCGGGGCTGGTTACGCCGCAACTCACATACAGCGTGCCGTCACTGGCAACCACGCCGCGAATGGGGTTGCTGGGACCGCCCAGGCTGGTCCAGGTCTGGCCACCGTCTGCCGACCGCCAGACGGCGCTGCCGTGCACGCCGGTGTAGATGGTTTGGGAAACGCCGTTGGTGGTTGCTCTGGAATCGAAGAGTACGAAGGTGTAACCGGCTGCGTCGGTGGCCGGATTGGTGGTCCACGGCGGAAGGCCACCGGAAACCTGCGTCCAGGTATATTGCGCGTCGGACTGGCGCGAACCCTTCCACAAACCGTTGCGGCGGGATGCGAAGTAAAGCACGTTTGGGTTAATGGGGTCAACCGCCAGGCGCTCGCCGGATTCCACCCGGTAATCGTCATTGGCGCCGATATAGAGGCCGTGCTGCACCAGGCCAGTGCCGCGCCAGGTGACTCCGCGGTCTTCCGAGACCATCACCTCGGCGGTGTACTGGTATTCATTCTTGACGATGGAATTGGTGCGGGGGATGACCACATAGGCGCGCGAGGGAGTGCCGGGATCGATGGCCACCGTTTCGGTCCCGATACCGCCCTGAGTGGCAAGGCCATCGAGGAGAGGAATCCAACTGGATGAGGGTCGATCGAAGCGATAAGAGCCGCCGACATCGGTGCGGATGTAAACATCGAACGGTGCGACCGGCTGCACCACCAGACCGGTCACGTAGCCCATGCCCTGGATGTTGACGTTCTTCCATTGGAATAATTGCACCGTTTCGGAGTGGGAGACGGGCAAGAGGCAGGCAAATAGCGCAAGTACCTGGACTGGCCGGGAAAAGCTCGCGGATAACCACTGACGGGTCATGCCGCTTCCCGGCGAAAGTACTCCACGGTGAGGCGCAGGCCGTCTTCGAGCGTCACACGCGGCTCCCAGTCTAGAATCGCGCGCGCTTTGCCGATGTCGGGACGGCGCTGCTTGGGGTCGTCCTCGGGCAGCGGGCGGAACTCGGTGGGCGATTGGGAATCCGTCAGCCGCCGTATTTGCTCCGCGAACTCGAGGATCGTCATTTCGTGCGGGTTGCCCAGATTCACCGGGTAGCGCTCGTCGCAAAGCATCAGCCGGTACAGGCCGTCCACCAGGTCGGTCACGTAACAGAAACTGCGGGTCTGCGAGCCATCGCCAAAAACCGTGATGGGCGCTCCCGCCAGCGCCTCGCCAAGAAAGGCCGGCACCACGCGGCCGTCATTCAGCTTCATGCGCGGGCCGTAAGTATTGAAGATGCGCGCGATGTGGGTGGCCACGCCGTGCTTGCGGTGATAGGCCATGGTCAGCGCTTCGGCGAAGCGCTTGCTTTCGTCGTAACACGAGCGCGGCCCGACCGGGTTCACATGGCCCCAGTACGATTCCACCTGCGGGTGAACCTCCGGGTCGCCATAGCATTCCGAAGTGGAAGTCAGCAGGAAGCGCGCGCGCTTCTCCCGCGCCAGGTCGAGCATGCGCCCCGTGCCGGCCGAGCCCACCATCAGGGTTTCGATCGGGTGTTCATGGTAATCCTTCGGGCTGGCGGGCGAAGCCATGTTCACCACTGCATCCACCGCGCCCGCGATTGAAAACGGCTCGGTGATGTCCTGCTGGATAAGTCTGAAACGCGGTTCGTCCGCCAGGTGCATCAGATTGCGTGCGGCTCCGGTGAGGAAATTGTCTAGCCCCACCACGGTATGCCCTTCCGCCAGCAGGCGGTCGCAAAAATGGGACCCGATGAACCCGGCGGCGCCGGAAACGACAATGCGCAAGGAAGCCTCCCTCTTGATTCTAGCTGGGCGAGGCGGAAGTCAGGAGTCAGAAGACAGAAGTCAGAAGACGGAAGGCGCCGCGCTGGCACCACTCCGACTTCTGACTTCTGTCTCCTGACTCCTGTCTCCTGCCTTCTGTTACGCTCAGACTTTGGCGAATGCCGATGGGCTCATCGTGGCTGGAACAGTTCATTCTGGTTGTGCTCGTCGCCGCTTCGGCGTGGCTGTTCTGGCGGCGCTTTCGCACCGTGGTGCAGGTGTTGCGCACGGCGCGCCCGACGCCCGACTATAGCCTCACGCCCATCGGCCCGCGCGTCCGCCAGTTCCTTTGGGAAGTCGCGGCGCAGGGCAAGGTGATTCGCGGGCGCCCGCTCGCCGGCCTCGCGCACGCATTCGTGTTCTGGGGATTCTGCGCCTTTGCGCTGGTCACGCTGAATCATTTCGCGGAGGCGTTCGGCGTGCGCCTGCTCTCGCCGGCGAGCGCTTGGGGCCGCGCCTATCTGGATTTTGTCGCCGTCTGGGCGGTCGCGGTCGCGGTAGCGATCACCGGCCTCTGCGTGCGCCGCTTTGTAGCGCGGCCGGTCTGGCTCGGCAAGGTTTCGAAGGAATCGGGCGTGATCGCGGGGCTGATCTTTTTCCTGATGCTCACCTACCTGGCCGGGCTAGCGCTGCCCGAGGGCAACGCGGCGCACGTGAACTGGTGGCTGCACACGCTGGCGCTGCTGGCGTTTCTGCCGCTGATTCCGCACACCAAGCACTTGCACCTGGCGCTCAGCCCGGTGACGGTGTTCCTGCGCCGGCAAGGCTTCAGCCGCATACCGCCGCTCGAGGGCGACGAGGACTTCGGCCTCGACACCGGCAAAGATGTCACGCGCATGGACGCCTTGCAGGCATTCACTTGCGTCGAGTGCGGCCGCTGCACCGAGCATTGTCCGGCGTACAACACCGGAAAGGTTTTGAACCCAAAGGAAATCGTGCTTGGGGTTCGCCGTTACCTGAACGAGTTCGGCACGGGCGGGGAAGCGCCTCTGCTGGGCCGCCATATCGACGAAGAGGCTGCATTTCAATGCACCACCTGCGGGGCTTGCGAATTCGAGTGCCCGGTGGGGATACAGCATTTGCCGCTCATCGTCGGCCTGCGGCGCGGCGCGGTGAACACCGGAAAATGGGAAAACGAATACGGCTCCAAGCTCTTCCGCAACCTGGAGCGCAACGGTAACGCGCTCGGCTTCGCCCCATCCGAGCGGCAGACGTTCATCGAGAAAAACGAGCTGCCGTATTTCGACGGCACGCAGGAATACTGCCTCTGGCTGGGCTGCATGGGCTCTTACGATCCACGAGGGCGGGAGATCGTTCTGGCGCTGGCGCGCGTGCTACGCCATGCCGGCGTCACCTTTGGCGTGCTGCGCAAAGAAAAATGCACCGGCGATCCGGCGCGCCGGCTGGGCAACGATCTGGCGGCGGCGCAAGTGGCCGAAGCTAACATCGAAACACTGCGCGCCGCGAAGGTAGCCCGCATGGTTTCCATCTGCCCGCATTGCGTGCGCACCATCGGCACCGACTGGCGCGAATACGGAGCCGCGTTCGAGATCGAACATCACAGCGAACTGCTGGCGCGGTTGGTGACGCGGCTGCCGGTTGCCCAGGCCTCGGCAGGCAAAGTCGCATTTCACGATCCCTGTTACCTGGGCCGTTATCGCAATGTCTATGACGAGCCGCGCAGCGTGCTGGAGCTCTACGCGGATGTTGCCGATCCGCCGCGCGCCCGCGAACGGTCTTTCTGCTGCGGCGCTGGCGGCGGCCAGATGTTCCTCGGCGAAGAGAAGGGCACACGCGTCAGCCTGGCGCGCGCCGGAGAGCTGCTCTCGACCGGCGCCGCGACGATCGGCACCGCTTGCCCCTTCTGCCAGAGCATGCTTCGCGATGCTCTAGGCACGCTCACCCAGTCGCCGCCCAAGCTGCTCGACATCGCGCAGATCGCGGCCGCGGCGCTGCCGGAGCCCTGAGTCTCGTGGCGCGCGCGTCCACGCGTGGTGTGTCGGCAGTCGTGCCGACATTTCTTGAAGAAAAGTCGCGATGACTCGCGACTCTGCACGCGTGGACGCGCGCGCCACGGCCGTTGCAAAATGGGTCTATGACGGAAGCGGAACTGGTCGCACACATTAAGGAACTTGCGAACGATCCAAGGCGCAGGACAGCAATATCTCAGAAGTTAATAGACTTGTTGGGCCGGGCACCAGTCCAACCATTGCCTCCACCGGCAGCCCGAAGAGCCGTGCAAGACGCCGAGACACGGATGGGGTTCCAGCTTCCGCCCCTGTTGGAGAAGCTTTGGACCGAGGTAGGGAACGGCGGCTTTGGCCCCGGCTACGGGTTGTTTGGGGTAGATAGCGAAAACGCTTCAGAGATCAGCATGTCGATCCCCAACGTCTATCTCCAGTCGGTAGCGGACGATTCGTACGACTGGCCGAAGAAGCTCGTCATGATCTGCGAATGGGGTTGTGGAAACTTCTCGGCTATCGATTGTTCAGCGATAGACGGGGAAGTTGTCGATCTCTTCGACGACCTGGAACGAAAGGCCAAGGGTTGTACTTTTGCCCAATGGATGGAGGATTGGGTGAACGGCGTTGATCTCTGGACACGAGATTTCGGCAAGCTTGGCCCGGACCCAGCCGGAACAGGGGCGTGAGTAGGTTCGAAGCGTCGCAGTCCCGCAATCCGTGTGTCCCCCACGAATTTGCCTTAGCCCGCCAGCCTGGCCTTCTCCGCGCCGCCGGGAAGCAGCAACTCGAGGAAGGCTTGCGCGGCCCGGTTGAATTTCTTGCGGCGGCGATGCACGATGCCGACCGGGCGCACTAAGCCCGGCGCTTCCAGGCCCACTGCGACCAGCCGCCCACGCTCAATCTCGGCCTGCATGCTGCGCGCGGGCAGAATACTGACGCCGGAACCCAACGCCACGGCTTCCTTGATCATCTGTATATTGTCAAAGTGCATCACCATATGCACGGTCACTCCCCGCACGCGCAGGAAGCGATCGATCTCGCGGCGAATCGAAAGATCTTCATCGAAGCCGATGAAATCGATGCCCGCAAGGTCGGCTGCCAAGACAAGCTGGCGGCCGGCGAGCGCGTGCGTGGGCGCCATGGCAAGCCGCATCTCTTCGTCGCGCCACGGAATCGCGGCAATCTCTCGGCTCGACTGCGGATAGCTCACCAGCCCCAGGTCCGCCTGCCCACCGCTCACCGCCGCATAGACTTTGTCCGGCCGCATGTATTCCACTTCCAGGCGCGCCGTGGGGTGGCTCGCGGAGAACTCTTCGCTCAGCCGGCTCATCTCGGAAAGCCCAACCGAATAGATCGACGCCACGTGTACGGTGCTTTCCACTTCCTGCTTGAGCCGCTCCAGCGCGAGTTGAAACTCGTCTTCCTGGCGCATCACATCGCGGCAGAAGTCGGCGTACAGCTTGCCGGCGGGCGTCAGTTCCAGCGGCCGCTTGGCGCGGTCCAGCAGCGGCGCGCCCAAGCGCCGTTCCACCTCCTGCACGTGTTGGCTCGCCGCAGATTGGGTGACACCGCAGAGCTTGGCTCCCTTGCTCATGCTGCCCGTTACAGCTATCTCTTTGAAAAGCCGAAGCTCCCAGAAGCTCACCGGTCCAGCATATCATAACCTGTACTAATTCTGTCAAGGAATCAATTTTCTATTGCCTAATAGTAGCGGTGCTGGTAAACTTGTGAGCTAAGGCAACCGCCGAGACTCCACCCAGCCGCGACCGGATTACCCTCCAGGAGTCGTGGATGGCAACGGGATAATTTATGAATGACACCGTTACGCCTCGCGGCCTGCCCCAACCACAGGGTCTCTATGACCCGGCCCAAGAACGCGACTCCTGCGGTATCGGCTTCGTCGCCAATATCAAGGGCCAGAAATCGCACGACATCATTGTCAAGGGCATACAGGTTCTGATCAACCTGACCCACCGCGGCGCTTGCGGCTGCGATCCGGAAACCGGCGACGGCGCCGGCGTGCTGATTCAGATCCCGCACAAGTTCTTCGCCCGCGAGTGCGCCAAACGCGGTTTCACGCTCCCGGCCGCGGGGGAATACGGAGTGGGCATGACGTTCCTTCCGGTGGAACGCCACGACCGCCTGCAATGCGAAGGCATTCTGGAGCGCATCGTCACCGAAGAAGGCCTCACCGTGCTCGGCTGGCGCGACACGCCCATCAATGGCGCCGCCATCGGCCGCGAAGCGCGCAACAGCCAGCCCTACATCCAGCAGATTTTCGTCAGCCGCGGCAAGGGAATGAATGACGACCAGCTCGAGCGCAAACTGTACCTGGTCCGCAAGCGCGCCGAAAACGAAGTTGCCAAGTCGGATCTGCCCGAGAAGAGCTTCTTCTACATGCCGTCCTTCTCGTGCCGCACCATCGTATACAAAGGCCTGCTGCTGGCGCCGCAAATCGCCAACTTCTATCCCGAGCTGAGCGATCCCGACGTGACCAGCGCGCTCTGCCTGGTGCACCAGCGCTTCTCCACCAACACGTTTCCCACCTGGCAACTGGCGCACCCGTACCGGTTCATCGCCCATAACGGTGAAATCAACACGCTGCGCGGCAATGTGAACTGGATGCACGCCCGCCAGTCGGTGCTGGAATCGCCCTTGTTCGGCGCCGATATCAAGAAACTGTTCCCCATCATCGCGCCTGGCGGCAGCGATTCGGCTTCGTTCGACAACGCGCTGGAGCTGCTGGTGATGGCCGGCCGCGGCATCAGCCACGCCATGGCCATGCTGATCCCCGAAGCCTGGTCGGGCAACCCGGACATGAACCCGCAGAAGCGTGCGTTCTACGAATATCACGCGTCGCTGATGGAACCGTGGGACGGCCCGGCGGCCATCGCTTTCACCGACGGCCGCTCGATCGGCGCCACGCTGGATCGCAATGGCCTGCGCCCGGCCCGCTACCTGGTCACCAACGACGACCTCATCATCATGGCCTCGGAGGCCGGCGTGCTCCCCGTCAAGCCCGAGGATGTCAAACTCAAGGGCCGCTTGCAGCCGGGGAAAATGTTGCTGGTGGATACCGTGGGCGGCCGCATCATCTCGGATAAGGAACTCAAGGCCAACCTTTACGGCCGCAACCCCTACCAGCTCTGGATCAAGGAAAACCAGGTCCAGATTCACGAACTGCCCGAGCCGCCGCGCGAGTATGGCACCGAGAGGGATACCTTGCTGCAGCGGCAGCGCGCCTTCGGCTACACGGATGAAGATTTGAAAATGATCCTCGGCCCGATGGCCGCCAAGGGCGAGGAGCCGATCGGTTCGATGGGCGCCGATACGCCGCTGGCCTGTCTTTCCGATAAGCCGCAACCGCTGTTTAACTACTTCAAACAGCTTTTCGCTCAGGTGACCAACCCGCCCATCGACCCCATCCGCGAAGAGATGGTGATGTCGCTGATCAGTTACATCGGCACCGAGCGCAACATCCTGGCCGAAACGCCGCAGCACTGCCACACACTGCGTCTGCCGCATCCCATCCTGACCAACCGCGACCTGGAACGGCTGCGGCGCGTTTCGCAAGGCAGTTTCCTGGCCACCACGCTGCCCATGCTGTTCGCCGTCGAGGAAGGCGAGCGCGGCCTGGAGCGCGCGCTCGGCCAACTTTGCCGCCGCGCCTCGCTCGCCATCCAGTCCGGCTATACGTTGCTGATTCTTTCCGACCGCGGCCTGGACCGGGACTACGCGCCCATTCCCAGCCTGCTCGCGCTCGCCGCCGTGCACAATCACCTGGTGCGCGAGGAGACGCGCACCCAGGTGGCGCTCATCATCGAATCGGGCGAGCCGCGCGAGGTGATGCACTTCGCGCTGCTGATCGGCTACGGCGCCAGCGCCGTTAATCCGTACCTCGCTCTCGAAACGTTGCAGGCCGGCCAGCTTCAGGACACCGGCGTGCAGCCGGAAAAAGCGGTAACGCATTTCATCAAGGCCATCAACAAGGGTCTCCTCAAGACCTTTTCCAAGATGGGCATTTCCACCTTGCAGAGCTATCGCGGCGCGCAGGTGTTCGAAGCCATCGGCCTCTCCAAGCACCTGGTAGAAGGCTATTTCACCGGGACCGTTTCGCGCATCGAGGGTGTGGATCTGGACGTTCTGGCGCGCGAAGCCATCCTCAAACATCAGCACGCCTTCCAGCCTCGGAACGAATCCGATACCGACCTCGCCATCGGCGGCACCTATCAATATCGCGAGCGCGGCGAGTACCATCTCTTCAATCCGCAGACCATCGCCAAGCTGCAGCACGCCGTGCGGCAGAACAGTTTTGCCACCTTCCAGGAATACACGGAATTGATCGACGGGCAGAACCGGCAGCTCACTACGCTGCGCGGGATGCTCGAAATCAAGAAGGCGGACGAGCCGATTCCGCTCGAAGAGGTCGAGCCGGTGGCTTCCATCGTCAAACGCTTCGCCACCGGCGCCATGTCGTTCGGCTCGATTTCCAAGGAGGCCCACGAAACCCTGGCGCTGGCGATGAACCGCATCGGCGGCAAATCGAATACCGGCGAAGGCGGCGAGGACGAGGAGCGCTTCGCCGACGGACGCCGCTCCGCCATCAAGCAGGTGGCCTCCGGCCGCTTCGGCGTCACTGTCAATTACCTGGTCAACGCCGACGAATTGCAGATCAAGATGGCGCAGGGCGCCAAACCCGGCGAAGGAGGCCAGCTTCCCGGCCACAAGGTGGACGAAACCATCGCACGGGTGCGCCACTCGATTCCCGGCGTGGGTCTGATTTCGCCGCCGCCGCACCACGACATCTATTCCATCGAAGACCTGGCGCAGTTGATTTACGATCTCAAGAACGTCAATCCGAAGGCGCGCATTGCGGTGAAGCTGGTGGCCGAAGTGGGGGTGGGCACGGTGGCGGCCGGCGTCGCCAAGGCGCATGCCGACGTGGTGCTGATCGCCGGCGATTCCGGCGGCACCGGCGCTTCCCCGCTCTCGAGCATCCGCCATGCCGGCATACCCTGGGAGCTCGGCTTGGCCGAAACGCACCAGGTGCTGGTGCTCAACGATCTGCGCGGACGCATCCGCGTGCAGACCGATGGCAAGCTGCAAACCGGCCGCGACGTGGTGATCGCCGCCCTGCTGGGCGCCGAGGAGTTCGGCTTCTCGACTGCGCCGCTGGTGGCCCTCGGTTGCATCATGATGCGCAAGTGCCACCTCAACACCTGCCCGGTCGGCGTGGCCACGCAGGACCCTGCGTTGCGCGCCAAGTTCCGCGGCACGCCCGAGCACGTCATCAACTTTTTCTTCTTCATCGCCGAACAGGTCCGCGGCTACATGGCGCAGATGGGCTTCCGCACTTTCGACGAAATGGTGGGCCGGGTGGACATGCTGGACCCGCGCAAGGCGCTGGACCACTGGAAGGCCAAGGGCCTCGACTTGTCGATGCTGCTGTACAACCCACAGGTGCCGCTGCGCATAGCCCGGCGCTGCGTGCAGGCGCAGGACCACGGGCTCGACCAGGCGCTCGACTACAAGCTGATCGATCATGCCCGCGAGACGATCGAGGGCGGCGAACCCATCGTCATCAAGCTGCCCATCCGCAATATCCACCGCACGGTGGGTGCCATGCTCTCGGGCGAAATCGCGCGCCGCCACGGTTCGGCCGGCTTGCCCGACGGCACCATCCACTTCCAGTTCACCGGTTCGGCCGGCCAGAGTTTCGGCGCGTTTCTGGCCCACGGCGTGACGCTCGAGCTTGAAGGCGACGCCAACGATTACGTCGGCAAGGGCCTCTCCGGTGGCAAGCTGATCGTCTATCCGCCGCGCGCGTCCAACTTCCTGCCGGAAGAAAACATCGTCATTGGTAACGTGGCCCTTTATGGCGCCACCAGTGGGGAAGCGTTTCTCAACGGTATGGCCGGCGAACGCTTCGCCGTGCGCAACTCCGGCGCCACCGCGGTGGTGGAAGGCCTGGGCGATCACGGCTGCGAGTACATGACCAATGGCCTGGTGGTGGTGCTGGGCAAGGTCGGCCGCAATTTCGCCGCCGGCATGAGCGGAGGCATTGCCTTCGTCCTCGACGATAAGGGCGATTTTGCCGACAAGCGCTGTAATACCGCCGCCGTGGACCTGGAATCCGTCGGCGAAGCCGATGCCGGCCTGCTGCATGGGCTGATCTATCGCCACGTCGAGTCGACGGCCAGCCCGCGCGGTAAATGGATACTGGAGAACTGGGAGCAGATGGTGCCCAAGTTCGTCAAAGTCTTCCCGCACGAATACAAACGCGTCCTGGGCATCCACCGCGAAACCACCGCGGTGGCGTAGCCGGCGGGCCCAAGCCAGTAGCGCCGGCGGTCTTTGCCGCCGGTGGATTTGATAACGGAGTCGACATGGGAAAAACCACCGGGTTCATGGAGTATACGCGCGAAGTGGCCGAACGCCGCCCGCCGGCCGAGCGCATCAAGGACTGGTTTGAAGTCTATCGCCCTTTCCCCGAGCCGAACCTGCGCAGCCAGGCCGCTCGCTGCATGGATTGCGGGGTTCCGTTCTGCCACACCGGTTGCCCGCTCACCAACCTGATTCCCGATTGGAACGACTTCATCTACCATGGCCGCTGGCACGACGCCGTGCGGCAATTGCACTCCACCAACAATTTCCCCGAATTCACCGGCCGCATCTGCCCGGCTCCCTGCGAGGCTTCCTGCGTGCTCGGCATCAATGAGCCGCCGGTCACCATCAAGCAGATCGAACGCTCGATCGTCGATCGCGGCTTTGAAGAGGGCTTCATCCGGCCGGAGCCTGCCGCCGTCAAGACCGGCAAGCGCGTGGCCGTGGTTGGCTCGGGCCCGGCCGGCCTGGCCGCCGCGCAGCAACTGGCGCGCGCCGGCCACGCCGTCACCGTGTTTGAAAAGAGCGACCGCATCGGCGGCCTGCTGCGCTACGGCATCCCCAATTTCAAAATGGAAAAGCACCTCATCGACCGGCGCCTGGAGCAGATGCGCGGCGAAGGCGTCGAGTTCGAGACCAGCGCCCAGGTGGGCGGCAATGTCCCAGTGGAGGATCTGCGCAAGGAGTTCGATGCCATCCTGCTCGCCGGCGGCGCCGAACATCCGCGCGACCTCGACGTGCCCGGCCGCAACTTGCGGGGCATTCACTTCGCCATGGAGTTTCTGCCGCAGCAGAACCGCCGCAACGAAGGCGACACGGTGCCTGAATCCGAGGCCATCCTGGCCACCGGCAAGCGCGTGATCATCATCGGCGGCGGCGACACCGGCGCCGATTGCCTGGGGACGAGTCATCGCCAGGGCGCGGCCTGTGTCACCCAATTCGAGCTGCTGCCCAAACCGCCCGACGATCGCTCGCCGTCCACCCCGTGGCCGCTCTGGCCCATGCAACTGCGCATCGAAACCTCGCACGAAGAAGGCGGCACGCGCGATTGGGGAGTCGCCACCACCGGTTTCACCGGCGACGATCGCGGCCAGGTGAACCAACTGCACGCCCTGCGCATCGGGCCGCCGCCCAAGTTCGAACCGATCGGCGGGAGCGAATTCACCATTGAGGCCGACCTGGTGCTGCTCGCCATGGGTTTCCTCGGCCCCGTGAAAAACGGCATGATCGAACAACTCGGCGTAGCGCTCGACCCGCGCGGCAACGTGGCCACCGACGGCGATTACATGTCGAGCGTCCCCGGCGTGTTCGCCGCCGGCGATATGCGCCGCGGCCAGTCGCTGGTGGTCTGGGCCATCGCCGAAGGCCGCAAAGCCGCCCAAGGCATCGACCGCTTCCTCACCGGCGCCACCAAGCTGGCGTAGGTGGGGCATGCTTTAGCTTGCCCTTTTAAGGTAAGAAGAAAATCGAAGAGTCGCGAGGCCTCTGCGCCACAGGATTGCGCACCCCAAGCGATTCTGCGCGCGTGATGGGCGAATATTGAAGACGCTTGCTGTGTCCGTGGGCAAGCTAAAGCATGCCCTACCAAAAGCAAGCGGGGCGACGGTTGCCCATCGCCCCGCTTCCGAGCGCTCCGGATGTTGACAGACGGAAGTCCGCTTCGGACCCGAAACCCGGGCGTCTGTCCCACCTCGCTGCTTACTCCTTGTTTTCGCTTTCGATCCGCATGCCATAGAAGCTGCGGTAGATGAAGAACAGCGAAATTAGGAAGAAGACGGCGGACAGCACCGTGGTCAGCACGTGGCCTTGCTTGTTGCCGACATCCACGGCCAGCGACACAGCCAGCAAACCGAACAGGGTGGTGAACTTGATGATGGGGTTCAAGGCCACCGAGCTCGTATCCTTGAACGGATCGCCGACGGTGTCGCCAACTATGCAGGCGTCGTGCAGCGGCGTGCCTTTGGCGTGCAGTTCGGTTTCCACCACCTTCTTGGCGTTGTCCCAGGCGCCGCCAGCGTCAGCCATGAAGATGGCCTGGTAAAGACCGAACAGCGCGATCGAGATCAGATAGCCGACGAAGAAGAACGGATCGATGAAGGCGTACGCCAGGGTGGCGAAGAACACCGTGAGGAAGATGTTCAACATGCCCTTCTGCGCGTACCGCGTGCAGATCTCGACCACCTTTTTCGAATCCGCGACGGAGGCCTTTTCGGAGCTCTCCAGGTTGATGTTGCGTTTGATGAACTCGACCGCGCGATAAGCGCCGGTGGTTACCGCTTGCGCGCTGGCGCCGGTGAACCAATAGATGATGGCGCCACCCGCGATGATGCCGAGCAGGAAGGGTGCGTTCATCAGCGAAAGGTACTTGATGTACTGGTCCTGCAGGCCGTGGGTGAGAGAAACGATGGTGGCGAAAGTCATCGTCGTGGCGCCGACCACCGCGGTGCCGATCAGCACCGGCTTGGAAGTGGCCTTAAAGGTGTTGCCCGCGCCGTCGTTCTCTTCCAGGTTCTCCTTGGCTTTTTCGAAGTCCGGTTTGAATCCGAAGTTCGTCTGAAGATCCTCGGAGATACCGGGCAGGGTCTCGATCATAGACAGCTCGTAGACCGATTGCGCGTTGTCGGTGACTGGGCCGTAGCTATCCACCGCGATGGTCACCGGCCCCATGCCGAGGAAGCCGAACGCCACCAGGCCGAAAGCGAAGACCGCCGGAGCCATCATCAGCGTTTCGGGGAACGCGGTGCTGACCAGGTATCCCATGGACATCAGCACCAGCATCACCATGCCCAGCCAATAGGCGCTGAAATTGCCGGCCACGAAGCCGGAGAGGATGTTGAGTGATGCGCCGCCTTCGCGCGAGCTGGTGACGATCTCGCGCACATGACGTGAATTGGTGGACGTGAACACTTTGACGAACTCCGGGATCAGCGCACCGGCCAGCGTGCCGCAACTGATCACGGTGGCCAGTTGCCACCACAGGTTGGGACTGCCGGCCAGGCCGGGGATCATGAAGTAGCTGACGACGTAGGTGAGCGCGATCGACAGAATCGACGTCAGCCACACCAGGGTGGTGAGCGGCGTTTCGAAATTGAACTTGGCTTTGTCGCCGAAGCGGGCCTTGGCGATGCCGCCGTTGATGAAGTAGCCGGCCGCCGAAGAGAGAACCATCATCACGCGCATCGAGAAGATCCAGACCAGGAGCTGGACTTTGACCAGGTCGCTGTGAACGGCGAGGAGGATGAAGGTGATCAGCGCCACGCCGGTGACGCCGTAGGTTTCGAAGCCGTCGGCCGAGGGCCCGACCGAATCGCCCGCGTTGTCGCCCGTGCAATCGGCGATCACGCCGGGGTTGCGCACATCGTCTTCTTTAATTTTGAAAACGATCTTCATCAGATCGCTGCCGATATCGGCGATCTTGGTGAAGATGCCGCCGGCGACGCGCAGGGCCGCGGCGCCGAGCGATTCGCCGATGGCGAAGCCGATGAAGCAGGGGCCGGCCAGGTCGCCCGGAATGAACAACAGGATGAAGAGCATGATCAGCAGCTCGACGGAAACCAGCAGCATGCCGATGCTCATCCCGGCTTGCAGCGGGATGTTGTAACAGGGGAAAGCCTTGCCGGTGAGCGAGGCGAACGCCGTGCGCGAGTTGGCAAAGGTGTTGACGCGCATGCCGAACGCCGCTACGGCGAAGCTGCCGGAGATGCCGATCACGCTGAATAGCAGAATGACGATGACCTTATAGGCCGCCAGCCCTTGCAGCAGCCCGAAGTAGAACACGATGATGACGGCAATGAAGATCTCCAGCACCATGAGGAACTTGCCCTGCGTGGCCAGGTAGGTCTTGCAGGTTTCGTAAATCAGCTCGGAGACTTCGCGCATGCAGGTGTGGACCGGCATGTTGCGCAAACGGACGAAAATCACGAGCCCGAAAACCAGGCCCAGCGCGCTGACCAGCAAGCCACCGAGCAGCAAATTGTGACCGTTGATGCCGCCCAGAAACGTGGCGACGCGCAGATCGGGAAGGTGAAGATTGGCCTCTCCGCCTCCTTGTTCCTGCGCCAGCGCCGGGACGGCGCCAGCCGCCAGAGCGAGCAGAGCAAAAAAGATCCGCAACAGGGAACTGGACAGGGCCCGTGCGGCTCGAAGTGGCAGGACACTACGCGTGTCCAAAGTCGTGACCATCTGGTAAATCCTCCTCTGGGATTACGGAAGAATCCGTGTGTGCAGTGAACACTCAGTATAAGAGATGTACACGTCGGATTTCAAATGGCGGGGCCGGGCCGGGTGCGGCCGCACAGCGGGCCAATCGCCGAAGACGGCCAAACACGGACGAATCGCCCGGCAGCCGCTCGCCAGCCGCGAAGTGTTGGACAGTATCACTTTACCTTGACAAAAACGCGAAGTATAGTTGCGCCCGCGCGAGCGTTCCGCTATACTCCGCAAGTACCACACTTGAAATGGTTGACTTTAGGGTGTGGGCAGTAGCGGGCAGGAGGCGTACGTGGAGAAACACCATCGAGCTTGGGGTGGGATGACGACCGCAGCCCTGGCGGGCCTGCTGGTCGCGGCGGGCCTTGTTCAGGTGGCCGGCGCCCAAAGTGCTCCAGCCGAAAAGAAGTACAAGGACGGCGAGTTCGACATCTATAGCGCGGCCGCCAACGATGTCAAAGGCGGCAATTTCGCGCAGGCCATCAAGGATCTCGACACGTGGAAGCAGAAGTTTGCCGAAACGGACTTCAAGACCGAGCGCCAGACCCTTTATATCATGGCCTATTCCGGAGCCCAACAGTTCGACAAGGCCGTCGACGCGGCGGCCCCGATGATCAACGCCGGCGTAGACACCGTGTTCCCCGACCCCAAGGACGGTCCCGGCCAAGCGATCCGGGTGCTCTTCGCGGTCGTCACATCGATCGTGCGCATCCCCAACCCGAGTGCCGATCAACTGGCGATCGGGGACAAGGCAGCCCACCAGTTGCTGGACTACAACCGCAAGCCGGCTGGCGTGAGCGACACCGATTGGGCCAATGCGCGCACCCAGTTGCCGCCGCCGGCTAAAGCGGCTCTTTTGTACATCGCCATGCTGCCCGGCAACCAGGCCATGGCCAAAACCCCCAAGGACTGCCCCGCTGCCGAGGCCGCCTACAGCAAAGCGCTGGGCGATTATCCCGACCAGACTGCCATTTCTTACAACCTCGCGCTGGCGCTCAGTTGCCAAAGGAAGAATTCCGAAGCCGTCTATGAGTTTCAGCGGTCCGCGGTTCTCGACGCGACGCTGGGCGGGACCCAGCCCGATCCAGGCAAGATCAAGACCTTCGCCGACAATGCGTACACCAAGGTCCACGGCGCCGACGAAGGGTTAGCTCAGCTCAAGGACCAGGTCAAGTTGGCGCCGCTATGGCCCGCCGGCTTCCACATCAAAACGGCCACCGAGATTGCCGAAGAGAAGCAGAAGGAATTCGAACAGTCAAATCCTCAGCTCTCGATGTGGATGAAGATCAAAGCCGCGCTGAGCGACAACGACGGCGCGACGTACTTCGAATCCTCCCTGAAGGGCGCCGCCGTGCCGAAGCTGAAAGGCGTGCTGATCGACGCTAAGCCTGCCTGCAAATCCACCACCCTTCTGATCGCCGTACCGCTTCCCGATGCGCAAGGAGCGCCCGTCGCCGAAATCGCCCTCAAACTGGATCCCCCACTGATGGGAAGGCCGGCGCTGAACACCGAAGTGCAGTGGGAGGGCGTGCCCGGCGCGTTCACGCCGTCTCCCTTCCTGCTCACCATGGACACCGAGAAAGCCCAGATCGAGGGGCTGAAGGTCACCCCTTGCGTGGCCGCGCCGGCGCGTCCCGGAGCGAAGAGGAAGTAAGCGTGCCTGTGGCGCAGGTCCCTGACCTGCCAACCGCCTGGCGTAAGCCCGGCCTGTAGTTCGAACAGGATTTACTGCAAGTCCTGATTCAGCACCGCAGCCAGCCGTGCGCCGGCGCGTTCGATCTGCAGTTCGATCACCGCATCGGCCCGGCGTTCGTAGTCCGCGCCAATCGTCAAGGGTGCGCCTGGCGCGGCGTTTGGCAGCCTGCCGTAGACCATCTGCTGCGCCAGTTTGTGAGCTTGCTCCGCCCAGTCGCTCACAGAGCCCTTGGCGAATTTCTTGCGGCGGCGCGCGGACGCGGCGGAAAGCCTGGCGAACAAGTCATCCTCTTTGCCCATCCGCGCCAGCAGGCCGCCATCCCACAGGCCGTGCAGGTTGCCGGGCTGGCCGTGGAACACGATGTGCACTTCGTTTCCGCCGCGATCGCCGTGGTTGGAGCTGTGCAGCGGCTGGTGCATGTCGCCGACAAAGTGGATGACGAACATCAGCGCCTCGCGCCGTTGGTCCGCCGCTGTGGCCGGATCCCGCAGCTTCGCCCGCATGGCCGCAATCGCCGCAATCACGCAATTGCCGTTGGGGCAATCCCGCGCCATGTCCAGGCCAGGCTTGTCGATGGGGATGTCCACGTAGTGCCACGGCCCCGTCTCCGGGCGGCTCCGCCGGATTTGATCCGGCCAACTGGAAACCGAGGCCATGGTGCTGCCAAGCCCCAGAATCTCAGCCACCCGCGCGCGCGCTTCAGCCGTCAACTGGGCTTCGGCGATGCGGGCCACCAGATCATGGCCTTCCGGGCCCCAGGCAAGGGCCGGCAAGCCGGCGCACAGGAGAACCAACAGCCGGTATTTGCGCATTTCTCCGCAAGGGTAACACAGGACACCCGAACGATTCCGCGCCCGTTAGCGTAGTTCCCTGTGTGACGGTCCTCAAACGGACGCTGTTGATCGGAGCCGCTCTTGGAGCGGGTTCACTCCTGCTGTTGACGGGGGCTGCCGCGGTGTTTTGCGAGGCGACTTTGCGTGTCCCTCGGCATGCGTCGGGCAATCTCGAAACGGCCGCAGCGATTTATCCTGGCGCAGCTTGGAAGGCTGTCCGCATCCGCGCAATGGATGGCGCCGTCCTGGAAGGCTGGTTCGTCGAGCCAACTGCGAAACCAAGCGGCAGGTGCGTGGCCGTGCTGCATGGCATTGCCGATTCCGGATCCGGCGCCGCTGGATTTGCGCCGATGTTTCTCGCCGAAGGCTACTCCGTCCTGCTGCCCGACAGCCGGGGCCACGGACGCAGCGGTGGCGAGTTCGTCACCTACGGGCTCTTGGAAAAGCGCGACGTCCTGGACTGGGCGCATTGGATGCGAAGCGAAGGCTGCGCCGAGATTTATGGCTTGGGCGAGTCTTTGGGAGCTTCGATCCTGATTCAGGCTACAGCCATCGAGCCAGCATTCAGGGCCGTTGTGGCCGAGTGCCCGTTCGCCGACCTCAAGGCGGCTGGGGAGTACAGAGTGCAGCAAATGCTCCCTCTACCGGGCTGGATCTCAAAGCAAGTTGCGCGGGTCATCGTCGCGAGCGGCGTTATCTACGCCAAGCTACGCTACGGGTTAGATTTCGGACAGGTGTCGCCGATAACCGCGATGGAACAGACCCAGACGCCCATTCTCCTGATTCACGGGATGGAGGATCGAAGGACGCCGTACTGGCATTCGCAGAAACTAGCCCAGGCCAACACCCGTGACGTTCTCTGGCTGGTTCCACATGCCGACCACGTGTCCGCCAGTTCCACCGATCCTCGCGGTTTCCGGCTGCGAGTGCTGGACTGGTTCGCGAAGCACTGATCCAGACTTATAACCATCAACTAATGCCCATGGCGACAGATGAGTTCAGTCCGCGTGCCGTGTGGAATTTGACGGCCCGTTGACGCCTGTCCGCAGGCCCTTCAGCAGCATCGCGCTGTTGTCCTGCTGATCGTCATCGGCGGGCTCGACGTATTGGTGCACGTAATAACTGGCCAGGCCGCAACCCACCAGCAGCACCAGCAGGATGCCGAGCCAACGCAGCGTCTTGCCGTTCCAGGCACGCTCGCCCGACACCGCGGCCGCAGTGGCTTTGACCACCGAGAACGCCGCTGCGCCGCCCAGCAGGAGCTTCACCTGCCACGCCATGTAATCCAGGTGGCTCTGTCCGCCCACCTGGCTCCAGAGCACGAAAACGGCGATCAGCGCGATCAGAAACTGGGTGGCGTAAGCGAGGCGAAGGAGGGGCATCTTTCGGCGCCGAATCTCCATCTTACGCGATCCGGCAGCAGAGTAAACACACGGCCAGGCTAAAGCAGGCCCCACCAATGCCCTGCCTGCCGGTAAGGCATGCTTTAGCTTGCCCCGTGAATCGGCGAACTAGTCAGTTGCCACTGTCGCGTCCACCTGGAAAGTCCCGAGGAATCCGCTGCGGCGGTACATGCTGGTCCAGGTTTCGCCCAACCCGTCTCCCTGGTAGGAATCTTCGATGGCATAGGCAGGCATGGAGTGCTCCAGCTTGTTGAGCGGCGGATAGAACACATCCTCATTGCCGCAGATGTGGTCGCCGGAGTTCATCGCGCGCGTCCGGATAGTGGCCATCGTTCCGGCCGTCAGCGTGGCGGCGCCGCCGTGAATATTGCCGTTCTCAATGGTCAGTTCCACCGGCTGGTAATCGATCCGCAGCACGTGGTCGAGCAGAATGCCCGCCTGCGCTTTGGCAAAGCTCACCAGCGCCACGCGTTGAGCTGCGCCGGCGCGGCTGTCGACGATCAACACCGCCACCGCAGGGTTCAGCGGTTCATACGGATTGCCCAGCGTATGCTCGGCATGGACCACTCCCACCACCGCCAGGCCGGCCAGATTCACGCCGCCCCAACTGCCTCCGGCGATCTTCCAGGCGAACACCGCTTCCCGGCCGTTCATTTCGATTTCGCCGTTGGCGAAGCACGGGCCGGTGTAGACGTCGGCGGTCCGAGCCTCAATGTAGTTGCCGGTAAGGCCGTCTGCGGGAATGCTCGCGGCCGAAGAAACCAAAGCAGCCGCGCCCATAAGCGCAGCGGCGCACAGAATCATCCGCATCCCAGTAATCTCCCTCTATCTTGATTATAGCCTGTGCGCGAGCCCCATTATAGCCTGTGCGCGAGCCCCTGGTGTTCGACACTGCGCGCGCCTGGCAAAGCGGCACGCACTCCGCCGTCATCGTGCGACCCCGCAGTCGCGCTTCTTATGGCAAGTTCGCGAAGCTCTAGGCCCCGGCCGCCGCAGCCGGTGCAGTCTTGCGGCTTTGGAAGCACTCGCGGCAATATACCGGGCGTCCCTGCGTGGGCTTGAAAGGCACGGTGGTCTCGCGCCCGCACTGCGAGCACGAAGTGTGCGTTTCGCTCTTGGCGAAGCCAGGCCCAGATCCACCCTGGCGCTTGGCTTTGCAACCTTTGCAGCGCTTAGGCTCGTTTTTGAAATTCTTGTCGTGGTAAAAGTGCTGTTCACCCGCCGTGAACACAAAGTCCGCGCCGCAGTCCACGCACTTGAGAACGCGATCCTGAAATTCCGCCATAACTGGCCCCCGTTTGCGACCCTAACAACTGTCCTGATTGAAGGCGGCGAAGACGCGAATCCCCGCCGCCCCGTACCTATTCCACGTCCCGGCGAGTTTTCTTCCGGTTCCGTTTACGGGCCAGCGCCTGCTTGACCCGCGCCTTCTCACCCGGTTTCAGGTAAAAAGAGTGCCGTTTGACTTCTTTGATAATGTCCTCTTGTTGCACCTTGCGTTTGAAGCGGCGCAACGCGTTTTCTAGCGTTTCGCCGTCTTGCAGCTTCACTTCAGCCAATCGAAAAACACCTCCCAACTACATTTAAAATTACAGTGCCGAGCGGGGATTTCCGCGAGCCAAATCCACCCCTATGTGATGGGGCGGACACGACCCCGCAGAATTCCCTCACCCTGCACAGAAGGTACTGATATCATAGGTGGTTGAGCGCCAAAGTCAAGCCCAAAGTTCGGCCCGGTGCGGCCTCCGTCCGGCCTGGATCGATGAACCGTTTTCTTTTCATAAACTTATACTGAAATGGAAAATGTCCTCGCAATTCTGCTGGCGGGGGGCGCGGGGGAGCGCCTCAACCCGCTCACCAACGAGACGGCCAAGCCGGCGGTCCCTTTTGGCGGGGTCTATCGCATTATCGATTTTACCCTCTCCAACTGCATCAACTCGGGAGCGCGCCGTATCCTTGTGCTCACGCAATACAAAGCGCTCGACCTGATTCGCCACGTGCGCGATGGCTGGAACATCCTGTCGCCCGAGTTGGGCGAATACATCGAAGTGCTGCCGCCTATGAAGCGCGTGCATGACGACTGGTACCAGGGCACGGCGGACGCGGTGTTCCAGAATTTTCAGAGTATCGAGGCCGAGGCTCCCGAGTTGACGCTCATCCTGGCGGGCGACCACATTTACAAGATGAACTACGGCGAGATGCTCGAATGCCACCGGCACTACCAGGCCGACATCACCATCGCCACCCTTCAAGTTGCGCCGGAGGAGGCGGGCCGGTATGGCATCGCCGAAATCGACGCCGCCCACCGTATCGTGGGCTTCGAAGAGAAACCGCAGCACGGCCACCCCAAGCGATCGAGTTTCAATCCCGCCATGGTGAGCGCGTCGATGGGGATTTACGTGTTCGATACCGACGTGCTGTTGCGAGCCCTGCACGAGGACGCCGAGGATACAACCTCGAGTCACGATTTCGGCCACGACGTGCTGCCGCGGCTGCTGAGCCGCCGGCGCGTGATTGCATACGATTTTCGCGACATGAACGCCAAGCAGGTGCGCTACTGGCGCGACGTGGGAACCCTCGACGCCTACTACGATGCCAACATGGACCTGGTGGACGTGGAGCCGCTGTTCAACCTCTACGACCGGCGCTGGCCCGTCCGCACCAACTTGACGCAGCAGCCGCCGGCCAAGTTCGTCTTCGCCCAGGAAGGCCGCCGCATGGGCGTGGCGATGGATTCCATCGTCAGCGCCGGCTGCATCGTTTCCGGCGGCCGCGTGCTGCGCAGCGTGCTGTCCCCGGGCGTGCGCGTCAACAGTTATTGCGAGGTGGAGTTTTCCATCCTCTTGCCGAACGCCGAGATCGGCCGCTGGAGCCGGCTGAGGCGCACCATCGTCAACACCGGAGTCAAGATTCCGGAATCGAGCACCATCGGTTTCGACCTGGAAGCCGACCGCGCGAAAGGCTACACCGTGACCGAAGCCGGAGTGGTGGTGGTGGGATGAACGGATGTGGCGCACGTACTCGTGCGTGCCGCGTCGGCACTCCTGCCGACGCCCGGCGACCCAAGGCGAAGACGCGTCGGGAAGAGTCTCGACGCTGCACGCACGAGTGCGTGCGCCACGGCACTTTAATCAAGGAGCACTTCTAACATGAGAATCATAAAAACGAATCCGGCCGCGCCGGCGCAGTTCCCCGGCAGAAAGGCGCTCGGCCAATGAAAAAGTTAGTCCTGCTGCGCCACGGCGAGAGCTCGTGGAACAAAGAGAACCGGTTCACCGGCTGGACCGACGTGGATCTTTCCGAAAAGGGCCGTCAGGAAGCTGGCGAAGCCGGCGCCGTGCTGAAGGCGGGGGGATACATGTTCGACGTGGCTTACACTTCGGTGCTGAAGCGCGCCATCCGCACGCTGTGGATTGCGCTCGACGGGTTGGACCTGATGTGGATTCCCGTCCACCGCTCCTGGCGGCTCAACGAGCGGCATTATGGCGCGCTGCAGGGTTTGAACAAAGCCGAAACGGCGGCCAAGTACGGCGAGGCGCAAGTGAAAATCTGGCGGCGCAGTTACGACGTCCCGCCGCCCGTGCTCACCCCCGACGACGAGCGATTCCCCGGCCACGACCCGCGCTATAAGGGCCTCACCGCCCAAGAACTGCCGCTCACCGAATGCCTGAAGGATACCGTGGCGCGTTTCCTGCCGCTGTGGCACGAGACCATCGCTCCGGCCATCCAGAGCGGGCAGAAGGTGTTGATCGCCGCCCACGGCAATAGCCTGCGCGCGCTGGTCAAATATCTCGACAACGTCTCCGAGGCGGCGATCGTGGAGCTCAACATCCCCACCGGCATGCCGTTGGTCTACGAGCTGGATGACGAGCTGCATCCGCTCAACCGCTACTACCTGGGCGATCCCGCGAAAGTGAAAGCCGCGATGGAAGCTGTGGCCGCGCAAGGCAAAACCAAATAGTGGGGCAGGTCCCCGACTGTCCCCGACCTGCCAACGGCGGCTCGCAACCTGCCAATTCCGGATTCCCGACCTGCGCTTTACCGTTCGCAGGCCGGGGGCCTGCGCCACACCGGGGGCCTGCGTCACCGCCGGGGGCCGGCGCCACCATGCGATAATCACACTTCAATGACCTGGTTCCGGGTTCGCGTGCCGGCCTCCAGCGCCAATCTGGGAGCGGGCTTCGATGCCTTGGGGATGGCCCTGGGCGTTTATCTGACATGTCGATTCCGGCCGAGCGCGGCGCTGGCCATTCGCGCCGAAGGCCGGGATGCCGCTTCCATTCCCACCGGCAGCGACAATCTCATCTGGCAGACCGCGGTGTCCGTGGCCGAGCGCCGCGCTGCGATCATGCCGCCGATCGAGCTCGAAATCCAAAACGACATTCCCATCGGCAAGGGCATGGGGTCGAGCGCCGCCGCGCTCACCGCCGGCGTGGTGATCGCCGACCGGCTGCTCGGATTCGGCTGGAAACCGTTGCGCATTCTGGACGAAGCGGCGCGCCTGGAAGGCCATCCGGATAACGTGGCGGCCTGTACGCTGGGTTCGATCGTGGCCAGCGCCATCGATGGAGGTGGTGTGGCGCGCGCGGTGCGCATGGAGTTGCCACAGCGCTTCGGCGTGGGCATCGTGGTGCCGGATTTCGATCTGCCCACCGCCAAGGCGCGCGCCGTGCTGCCCGCCAGTTACAGCCGCGAGGACGCCGTATTCAACGTGCAGCGCGCTTCGCTGTTGATCGCCGCGTTATCCGCCGGGGCCACCTGGGCCTTTCCGGCCGCGCTCGAAGACCGCTTCCATCAGCCGTATCGCATTCCGCTGGTGCCCGGCCTCGACGAGATCCTCAAACTGCGCGCGCCCGGCCTGCTCGGCTGCGCACTGAGCGGCGCCGGACCCTCCATCCTGGTGTTCTACGAGCGTGGCTGCCAGGACGTGTGCGGGCTGGTGCAGCAAATCTTCCGTCTGCACAACCATGATTCCGAGATCCTGCTGACCGGCATCGCCGATCATGGATTCGAACTGACGGAAGAAACCGAGGCGTAGTAAGAACACGCGGCAGGGGATCAGTAGTGGAACCGGCAGGCGAGAATCCGGATCTTGTCTTCCCGCACTTGATAGACGAGCCGGTGTTCTTGATCGATGCGTCTCGACCAACAACCGGACAATTCGCGCTTCAAGGGCTCGGGCTTGCCCAGACCGGAAAACGGATCACGCTGAATTTCACGAACCAGTTTCATGATTCGAAGTGCTTGCGCCCGGTCCGTTTCGACCCACCACGCGAGATCCTCGAAGGCCGATGGGTCAAATTCTAAGCTTCTCAACCACAGCCTCGAGTGGCAGTCCGGCTTGACGTTGCTTGGCAGCCAGCAGGCGTTGCTTCATCGTCTCGGACTTGAGCAAGTATGCCGTCTCCCGCTCCGATTCGATTTCGCGCCAGAGCCCAATCGGGACAATGACGGCGGTTGGTTCGCCGGCCTCATTGGACACGATCTGGATGTCGGCGTTTTCCATGCCTTCAGTGTACCGCCGCCCGCTGCGACCCGGCCGCCCGCTCGCCCTCGGGTTGCGTCGCCGCGGTATGGTCTGCTATAAACGCTAAGTCCCATAGCGCAACTGGGCTCGTCCGATATGCCGGATAAAAAGAAAACTTCCTCTGCCAAGAGCGATGAGAAGCATGTGACGAGACCGCCGGCGGCAAAACCTACCAGCCCGGAACCCGTGCCTGACGCCGCTCCGGCATTAGATGCCCGTGAGCAGCTCAGCGCGTTTGAAGCCGCCATGAAGCAGTTTCACGAACGCCACATGGCGCAGGCGCGCGAGTTGTTCGCTACCGCCGCCGCCGGGCCCGAACGGGACGTGGCGAATCGCGCCCGGCTGCACATGGCGATGTGCGACCAGCGGCTCCCACAGGAGACCGCGAAACCGCAATCGGCCGAAGAGTATTACAACTATGGGGTAGCGTTGATCAACACGCGCAAGCTCGCCGAGGCGCGCCTGAATTTGGAAAAGGCGCTGGCCATGACTCCGCACGCCGATCACGTTCACTATGCTCTGGCGCTGGCGCAGGCTCTCGGCGGCGATCTGGAAACCGCCCGCGGCCACCTGGAGCGCGCCATCGAACTCGAACCGCGCAACCGCATCATCGCGCGGCAGGACGCCGATTTCGCGATCGTCGCCAGGCACCCCATGTTCGACGCTCTGCTCTATCCTGAGAAAAAGGGCTGGTAGCGCGGCGCTTGGCCGCACCCGGATGGTATGAATCGACAAGCACCTCTGCGCGTAGTCGCGATCGGCGGCGGGACCGGGTTGTCGGCACTGCTGGAAGGGTTGAAGCGCTACACCCGCCCGGGCGTCCCGTCGCAGCCCGAGGTCGATATCACCGCCGTCGTCACGGTCACCGACGATGGAGGATCGAGCGGCCGTTTGCGCCGCGAGTTCGATGTCTTGCCGCCGGGCGATATCCGCAACTGCATGGTGGCGCTGAGCGAAGATTCCGGCCTTCTCGGCCGGCTCTTTCAGTACCGCTTCGCGGCAGGCCGCGGGCTCAAGGGCCACAGCTTCGGCAACCTCTTCCTGACCGCGATGACGCACGTTATGGGCGAATTCGCCGGCGCCGTGCGGGCATCCTCGGAAGTGCTCAACATCGGCGGCCGCATCTTCCCTTCCACCGATGCCAACGTGTCGCTCGAGGCCGTGCTGGCCGACGGCACTCGCGTGGCCGGTGAAACCCGCATCAGCCGCAGCCGTAAGAAAATTCGCGCCATCCGTCTGCTGCCCTCCAGAGCGCGGCCTCTGGCGGCCACGCTGCGCGCCATCGCCGCCGCCGACGTCATCACGCTGGGGCCCGGATCGTTGTTCACCAGTGTCATCCCAAACCTGCTGGTCGAAGGCATTCCGTCCGCCATCCGCCGATCGCCGGCAGTCAAGGCCTGCTTCGTCAACCTGATGTGGCAGCCCGGGGAAACCATGGATTTCCGCGCCAGCGATCATATCCGCGCTATCGAGCGCCACGCCGGCGGCAAGCTGCTGGACTATGCCGTCATCAACACCCGGCCGATTCCTCTGGCGATGAAGAAGCGCTACGCGCGGCAGGCCGCATTACCGGTGGAAAACGATCTCGCCGCGCTTGCCAAAATGGGCCTCAAGGTGATGACCGGCGACCTGGCGCAGCTTACTGGCGTTGTCCGTCACGACCCCGCCGCCACGGCCGCTATGGTGGTGAAATTAGCCCAGGAAGGCCGCCGGCGCGGCTCCGAACGGAGCCGCGACCATAGGGAGCGGTCCTTTCGATAGAACACGAATCTGCCGGTCGAAGACCTGCACGACGATGGTATGATGTGACGGCCACGGCGGCCCTGAATTGCACTATTTCATATCCGAAAGGTTACCCAGCGTCAGCGGTAGTTATCAGCATGCGGCAGTAAACATTAACTATTATCAGCAATTTTTTTAGCAATTTGTCAACATTTCATTGCCTTATTTTCGACATATACTTGCCTTATGGTAGAATAAGCCGAATGGGCTGAGGTGACCCCGTTGTACTGCCGGTATTGTGGCAATAAGATCGGTCCCTCGCGGCTCCCGAAAGACGCAGCGTTTTGCTGCGACGCTCACCGCCAGGCGCACGGCGAGCGGCTCAGCATGCTGCCGGAGCAAGCGATAGCTACTAGTGTGCCTCCGCAGCCCGCAGCGCCATCGCTCGCATCGCCAATCCCGCAGGACGGCTCATCGGGGAAACCCCACTTTAAATTCAAACTGCGCTACACGGAAAGGCCGGCAAAACTCGAGGCTATTAATGCGATTCTGCCTCCCGCTTTGCCGCCGCTGGCAGCGGGTCCGCCGCCGCTGGCCGGAACCGCGTCATTTGCGGCCGTTGCCGCCGAGCGGCTCATGATGCCCGCCGCGAGCGGTCGTCTCTTCTATGCGCAGCAGCCAGATCCGGAGTTGCCCGCGTTCGCCATCAAGCTTTCCGGTCCGGCGCCGGCAAGAGGTCCGGCGGACGAAGCGTGGATGCAGGTCCCTGCCGCCGCGCCGGTGGAACGAATCTCCATAGCGCGTGCCGTGGTTGGCCGACTCTATCGAGAGCAGGCGGACCCGGACTTGCCCGTGTTCGCCATCGGTCTTCCCGGCCCGATGCCGGCGAGAGGCCCGGCGGACGATGCGTGGATGCGGCTCCCGGCCGCGCCGGTGGAGCGGATTTCCGCTGCGCAGAGCGCCGCCGTCGTCGCCTTCCCGAGCTTCAGTGCACTGCAGCCCGTGATGGGATCGCTCGCCCTGGCTGACCCAGTTTCCGCCATGGCTGCGGATATCCGGCACGCCATCCCCGAGCCGCGAGCGGCCACACCGGTTCCGCGCACGGCTGGGCCGATGCGGACCATCGCCATCATGGCGCCCGCGGCGCACAAGTCGGTTCATCGCGGATATTTCCCGGAGGGGCCGGAACGGGCGGTGCCGGCGTTGCCGGACGTCGAGAGTGCCCGCTCGCTGGCTATCCCGGTTTCTGGCACGGTTCCCGCCGCGCCTCCTTTGCGCCTGCCCCGTTTCGGTGGTGGCCCCACACCGAACCAGGGTCTGCCGTCGGCGCCTTTCGTTTTAGCTGCGGCGCGCCCAGCCGCCGAGACCGCAATGCCCACCCAAATTCCGCAAGCGCCTGTGTCCACCGTCACCCTCCGGCCTCCTCAACCACTCGATCCGATCAAGCCCGCGGGTCTGGGTGTGGCGCAACTCATGCCACTCGAATACTTCTGCTCGCGTGGTCCGCGCGCGGCCGCCCACGGCATGGGTTGGATCATTCCGTCAATGGCCGTCACCGCTCCCCGTTTTACGGCCCCGCTGTCGATCGAACGCGTTGAACCGCTCCCGCTGGCGCCGCCGCAAAAGCGAAAGAGGCCCGCTTTCGCCGAGATCTTCACCCTCCCCGAAGCCGCCGGCCGGCGTTCCACGTTGCTCCGCGATGTGAGCACGAGAATCGCCGCCTGCCTGGTTATCGGCGCGATGCTTTGGTATGGGGTGAGCTATCTCCGGAGCAACCACGACGCCGTCCTCGGCTCGTTGTCTCCCGCCGCTGGCGGGCGGATCTTGTCGGCGGAAGACTCAGCCGGCAATCCTACACCCGGATCGGGCGGCCTCGTCTATCGCGTCCGTTCCGCCGTTTCGAGGCGCGCCGAGGCGCATCTGGGCGATGGCTTCCACGACGGTATGGCCGCCTGGGGCGCACCGCAGAATTCCTGGGCGCAGGGCTGGGTACGCCACTCGGAAGGATATGTCACACCCGGCAAGCTGGCGCTATTTCAACCGACCCTTCGTTACACCGACTATCGCCTCGAGTTTTTCGGCCAGATCGAATCCAAGAGCATCGACTGGGCCGTGCGCGCCACTGACGACGCCAATTATTACGCCATGAAGTTCGCCGCGGATGGCCCGGGGCCGCGCGCCATCGTGAGCATGGTCCACTATCCGGTCGTGGCGGGTGTCAAGGGCGCTCGCGTGTCCACTCCCCTCAACATCATGATCCACGAACATACCGCCTACCATGTGGCAGTGGATGTGCATGGCGATCGGATCACCACCTCCATTGAAGGCGAGGAGGTCGACAGCTTCGTGGACAGCACGCTGGCCCGCGGCGGAGTCGGCTTCTTTGCCGATGCCGGCGAACAGGCGCGCCTGTACTGGATTAAGGTTTCCAAGAATGAAGACTGGCTGGGACGGGTTTGCGCCTTCCTGAGCGGCGGCAGTTCGGACACCGCGCAGTTATGGCTCCCGGCCGGTACGCTGCCCAGCCCCGGTTCCGGAGCTCCCATGCCCGCCAACCAATTCGCCCTGGCGGCTGGTTTTGGCCTCATGCGCCGCAACGCGTTCAGCCGAATCTCGGATCACCGGAGGTTTTTGTCATGGCGTTCCTAACTGGCTCGGACACCAGCTTGACTAACTTAGGGTCCTTCCTGGACCCGGGCGTGACTTCGATCGACCAACCCACTAAACTGCCGGACCACGGCAACAAGACTCTCTCGCGCGCCGTGGCCCTCCACCTGGAGGGCAAACGCGAAGCCGCCGCCCGGACCTTGAGCAAGGCCATCGAGGCGGGCGAGCATGACCCGGCTCTCTACGCCGCGCTGGGACACGTGCAATTCGAGTTGCGCGATTTCGAACACGCCGCCGCCAGCTACCGGGCGCTGACGGAGTTGGATCCGGTTCATCGGACGGCGCACTACAACCTGGGCGTGTGCCTGGGAAACGCGCAGCAATGGAAACCGGCCGCCGAGGCCTTCCGCAAATCGCTGACCGCCGATGCCACCCGCGTGGATGCGCACCTCGGACTGGGCATTGCCTTGATTCGGAGCGGCAGCCCCGCGCAAGCCCAGGAATCGCTCGATAAGTACATTTCTCTGTTTCCCGAACATGAACCGGCCATGTTCGCCCGCGCCGTGGCTCTGCAACAACTCGGCCGTCACGGCGAAGCCGTCGAACAATATCGCAAGGTGCTGGCGCGGAATCCGCGCAGCGAAGAAGCTCTGTCGAATCTGGTGGCGCTGTTCCTGGACCGCCGCGACGGCGAATCCGTGCGCCGGTATGCCGCCATGCTGGCCGAATTGCGGCCCGGTTCCAGCGTGGCCCTGGAGGCCCTTGCCACTCTGGCATTCGCCGACGAGGACTACCCGGCTGCCGCGCGCTACGCCCGTGAACTCGCCACCGCCATGCCCGGCCGCTATGAGAACTGGTTCAACCTGGGCGTGGCGCATCACCAGATGGGGGACCTGGAAAGCGCGGCCGACGCCTACACCCGGGCCGCCGCACTCAACCCTTCGTCGGCGCCGGCGTTTCTCAATCTGGGCGTGATCCGCCAGGAACTCGGCAATCTTTCCGTGGCGCGGGACTGCTACGAAAAAAGCCTCGTCCTCGAGCCCGATCAGCCCAGCGCGACTTGGAACCTGGCGCTCGTGCTCGAACAACTCAACGACCGGCAGCGCGCCGAAAGCCTCTACGCGCAAGTGCCCGAGACGGCGTTCGAGTGGTGCGACGCGCACTTCCGTCTGGGTTACCTCCGCCTGCTGCGCGGCGACTATCACGGCAGCGCGGAAGCTTTTCAGGCCGTGCTCGCCAAACAGCCGAACTGGGCCGAAGCCTCCCTGAACGCCGGCATCGCGTTTGCCCGTTCCGGCGATCCCGCGACAGCCCGCCAGTTCTTTACCGAGACCGTCATGCTGCGCCCCGATTCGAGCGACGGCGTGCGCGGCCTGGCCGCCCTGGCGCTCGAACAGAACGAATACGAGGAAGCCCTGGAACTGCACGAACGCCTCATCGAAATGGGAGAGCGCAGCCCGGAGGTGTTTTACAACGCCGGGCTGATTTGCCAGAAGCGCGGCAAGTTCGCCGATGCGGTGAGTTTCTACCAGCAGGCCATCGAGGTGGATCCGCAGTTCGCCGAAGCCCTGCTGAATATGGGCCACGCGCAGATGGCATTGGGCGCCGAAGACCAGGCCCTGGCCTCGTGGCGCCGCGCCATCAAGGAAAAACCCTCCCTGGCCGATTCGTATTTCGAGCCCGTTGACCCGCACGCCTAGGCAAGCGAGGCAGGTCCCCGAACTGCCAACCGGGCGAAGCCCGGCGGGTGTGGCTCCCTCAAGTCGAACATGAGCCTCACTGCGCGGCGCGGAGTGTGCATACTCGTGAAGACGACCTGCGTGATCGTCGCCCCGCCCGCGAAGCCAGCTCCCTTCCCCCCGCTGGTAAACTAGAATCTTCACTCGAGGAGGGAATCCGATGGCTGTGTGTGCCCGCCGCAAGGCGGTGGTCGTAGATGTAGGAGGCGTGCCGGTCGGCGGCGATCATCCGATTGTCGTGCAATCGATGACCAACACCGATACGGCCGATGTCGCTGGCACGGTCAACCAGGTGATGGCGCTTGCCGCTGCCGGCTCGGAGCTGGTGCGCGTCACCGTCAACACGGAGCACGCCGCGGCAGCCGTTCCCAAGATCGTCGAGACCGTGCGCCTGTTCGGTTCGCGCGTGCCCATCATCGGCGACTTCCACTACAACGGCCACATCCTGCTGAAGAAATATCCGGAGTGCGCGCGCGCCCTGGCCAAGTACCGCATCAATCCCGGCAACTCGGACATAGGCCGCAAGACGGACGATAATTTCCGCACCATGATCGAAGTCGCGGTCGAAAACCACAAGCCGGTGCGCATCGGCGTCAATTGGGGATCGCTCGATCAGCAGTTGCTCACCCGCATGATGGACGAAAATTCGCGCGCCGCCGAGCCCAAGGATGCGCGCCAGGTGACGCTCGACGCCATGGTCGCGAGCGCCGTCGAATCCGCGCGCGCCGCGGAGCGCTACGGCCTCGCCCACTCGCTCATCATCCTCAGCGCCAAGGTGAGCGGCGTCGAGGATCTGATCGACGTCTATCGCGCGCTCGCCGCGGCCTGCGATTACCCCCTGCACCTGGGTCTCACTGAGGCTGGCTTGGGCAGCAAGGGCGTCATCGCCACCACCGCCGCGCTGGCGCCGCTGCTGCTCGAGGGGATAGGCGATACGATTCGCGCGTCGCTCACGCCGCTGCCCAACGGCGACCGTACCGAGGAAGTGATCGTCTCGCAGCAGATTTTACAATCGCTGGGCATGCGCAGTTTCACCCCGCAGGTAACCGCCTGTCCCGGCTGCGGCCGCACCACCAGCACATTTTTCCAGGATATGGCCGACCAGATCCAGACCTACCTGCGCGAGCAGATGCCGAAGTGGAAAGAGAACCACCCCGGCGTCGAGACCATGAAGGTCGCCGTGATGGGCTGCGTGGTCAACGGTCCGGGCGAATCCAAGCACTCCCACATTGGCATTTCGCTGCCCGGCACTTTCGAGGAACCCAAAGCTCCCGTGTACGTGGACGGCCGGTTGACCGTCACCCTCAAGGGCGACCGGATCGTGGCCGAGTTCATCGAAATCCTCAATTCGTACGTGGCCAGCCACTACGGCGCGCCCGCCGAGGTAACGGCCGGATAGCAACAGAAAGTGGGGCAGGCGCTTTCGCCTGCCAACCCCTAAGCTCCGCTAGTCCCACAGGTGTCGATGCGGATTCGCCCCGGTCCCGCGGTGCGGTTGGCAGGCGAAATCCGCATCGGACCCGAAAACCGGGGCGCCTGCCCCACTCTCCAAAGCCGCCCGCAAGCGCCGGCAATTGTGTTATGCTAAAAAACGTAACGAAACGAGATAAGAGAAGACAAGGAGCAGTACTCCAAGAATGGCACTGGCGGTCGAAGCAAAACGGCAGGTATTTACCACTAATCAACGCCACAAGACCGACACGGGGTCGCCAGAAGTGCAGATTGCCCTGTTGAGTCAGCGGATCACGCTGCTCACGGAGCATTTCAAGGCGCACAAAAAGGATCATGGTTCCCGCAAGGGTCTATTGAACCTCGTAGCCAAGCGGCGCCGGCTTCTGACCTACCTGCGCAATACGGACCCGGAGTGTTACAAGGCAGTCTTGCTACGCTTGGGCATCCGTCGTTAGTCATTCTCCGGAAGCAGTCCTGTTTTCCATACGAAGGAGCGGGTGCTTTCGAGGACCACATTCCATCGACCTGGGAGCCGGTGCGGCCTGCGCCGCATGGCTGGGCTTCCTTTTTCCGTCAACTCCATTCTCAAATGGCTCTTTCCTTTACCGGAGGGCCGAATTGCGACTCGTGCGGGGCTGGACCCTGGCCGAGACTTAGAGGTTTTCGAAGATTATGATTCACACAGTTGAAGTCGACCTGGGCGGCCGCAAGCTTACCTTTGAAACGGGTAAGATGGCCAAACAGGCGAACGGCGCGGTCGTCGTTCGTTCCGGTGACTCGGTTGTTTTAGTCACCGCTTGTATGGCCGAGCAGGCCAAACCGGGAGCCGGATTTTTCCCGCTCACCGTGGACTATCGCGAGTACACCTACTCCGCCGGCAAGTTTCCCGGCGGTTTCATCAAGCGCGAGGGGCGCATGTCGGAGAAAGAGACGCTTACCTGCCGGCTGATTGACCGGCCCGTGCGCCCGTTGTTCCCCGAAGGTTTCCTGAACGAAACGCAGATCATTTGTATGGTGCTGTCGGCCGATCCCGAACAGGACCCCAACAGCCTGGCCATCTGCGGCGCGGCGGCTGCGCTCGCCATTTCCGATCTTCCTTTCCACCACGTGCTGGCCGGCGTCCGCGTCGGCATGAAGGACGGCCAGTATCTGGCTAACCCGACCTATACCGAAGGCCGCGAATCGAAGCTGAACATCGTGGTGGCAGGCACCGAAGACGGCATCGTGATGGTGGAAGCCGGAGCCAAGCAGGTCTCGGAAGCCGAGGTTCTCGGCGCCATCGAATTCGGCCATGAGTGCTGCAAGAAGATCGCCGCCGGCATCCGCCAACTGGTCAAGCTGGCCGGCAAGCCGAAGCGCGAGTTTACGTCGCCCGAGCTCAACCAGGAACTCTACGCCGCCGTCGAAAAGGCCGCCCGCGTGGACCTCACCGACGCGCTCAATACGCAGAAGTATCCGAAGCTGGAAAGCTACTCCCGCGTGGCCGCGGTGCGCCAGCGCGTGATCGAGCCTATACCCGACGACCAAAAGTCCGAAGCGGGCAAGTGTTACGACGCGCTCAAGGAGCGCATCTTCCGCGATGAGATGCTGAAGAACCGCCGCCGCCCGGACGGTCGCGCGTTCGACCAGGTCCGGCCCATCGCCATCGAAACCGGCGTGCTGCCGCGCACTCACGGTTCTTCGCTGTTCACCCGCGGCGAAACCCAGGCGCTGGTCACCGTCACGCTCGGCACCAAGGACGACGAACAGCGCATCGAACTGCTCGAGCCCGGTGAGTCGCCTTCCAAGCGCTTCATGCTGCACTATAACTTCCCGCCATTCAGCGTCGGCGAGGTCGGCTTCATGCGCGGCCCCGGCCGCCGCGAAATCGGCCACGGCGCGCTAGCCGAGCGCTCTCTGGCGGCGCTCATCCCGGACGAGGCTACGTTCCCGTACACCGTGCGCATCGTCAGCGACACCCTGGAATCGAATGGTTCCAGCTCGATGGCCGCGATCTGCGGCGGTTCCTTGACCCTGATGGATGCCGGTGTCCCGCTCCCCGCCCACGTGGGCGGAGTGGCCATGGGCCTGGTTATGGAAGGCCACCAGTACGCCATCCTCACCGATATCGCCGGCGCCGAAGATCATTATGGCGACATGGACTTCAAAGTGGCCGGTACGCGCGAAGGCATCACCGGAATGCAGATGGATATCAAGGTGCCCAACGTCTCGACCGCCATCCTGCAGGAAGCGCTGGAACAGGCGCGCCGCGGCCGGCTGTTCATCCTCGATAAGATGTACGCCGCCATCGCCGAACCGCGCGCCAGCATGTCGCAGTACGCGCCGCGTATTTACACCATCAATATTCCGACCGATAAGATTCGCGACGTGATTGGACCCGGCGGCAAGATCATCCGTGGCATCGTCGAGCAGACCGGCGTCAAGATCGACGTCGAGGACGATGGCACCATCCGCATCGCTTCCGCCGACGAAGCTTCCGCCAACAAGGCCATCCAGATCATTTCCGACATTACCGCCGTGGCCGAGGTGGGCAAAACCTACCTGGGCAAGGTGGTACGGCTGGTCGATTTCGGCGCGTTCGTCGAGATCTTCCCCGGCACCGATGGCCTGCTCCACATCAGTGAAATCGCCGAAACCCGTATCAAGGACGTGCGCGACGAACTGAAGGAAGGCGATCAGATCCTGGTCAAAGTGCTGGCCACGGAAGGCAACAAAATCAAGCTCAGCCGCAAGGCCGTCCTGCGCGAGCAGCGCGAGAAGCTGAAACCGGCCGGCAAGACCGAGCCGACCAAGGCCTAGCCAACCCGGTGTGCGACCGTAGGGGCCGGGCATGCCCGGCCCGCGGCGCTTCTCCACTTAGCAACCGTCCGCGTTGTGGGGCAGGCGCCCCGGTTTTCGGGTCCGAAGCGGATTTCGCCTGCCAACCAACGCTCCGACCAGGGCCAGCCGCACGTAATTCGCCGAAAGACCGGCGCGTCGCGCTCTATCTCCCATGATCACCATCCTCCTGCTAATCCTGTCGAATTGCTTCATGACCGTGGCCTGGTACGGGCACCTGAAATATGGTCACGCCTGGCCGCTCTGGAAAGCGATCCTGGTCTCGTGGGCAATCGCGCTGTTCGAATACTGCCTGGCGGTGCCGGCAAATCGCCTCGGCTACACCCATTTCTCGGGATTCCAGCTCAAGATCATTCAAGAGGTCGTCACGCTCTTCGTCTTCACCGGATTCGCGATCCTCTTCCTGAAAGAGAAACTCGCGTGGAATTATCTCGTGGCGTTCGTCTTTCTTGCTTTGGCCGCGTTCTTCGCCTTTGCGTTCAAGTCTCCCGGAACGGCCGCCTGAACGGTGGGGCAGGCGCCCCGGTTTTCGGGTCCGATGCGGATTCCGCCTGCCAACCTGCCCTCTACCTGGATTCCGAAGTCAGCTTCGGCGAAGTTGCACTCCCGCGGCGGAAGACCAAGAGAAAGCGAGTCTTGGGTGCGGCCGGGGACATGGGTAACACTTTAGCCCGACAACATGGGTGACAGTTTAGTGGGGTGTAGTTGATCGCCTGAACGAGTATAAACCCATAGTCGTGCCGGTGGGAATGTGGGAATCGCGGAG
>Ga0224555_1000162_pt1 | contig 96014 bp, 88 predicted proteins | sample 714S23034metaG_FD_180687 | JGI IMG/M metagenome (GOLD analysis project Ga0224555, IMG submission 180687) | Peat soil microbial communities from Stordalen Mire, Sweden - 717 S2 30-34 | ecosystem: Environmental > Terrestrial > Soil > Wetlands > Peat | place: Sweden: Norrbotten County, Stordalen... | reverse complement strand
CCGGGTGAGGAAAGCGCACCGCGCAGCCGATCTGGTTTCTGCCCTGCGGAATCCGGCGCTGCTCCATGCCTCCCCCAGGGAAACCTCCAGCGTGTGCTTGCCTATTCCCGACAGACTCCTAGAGCGTTTTCGGAATCTCCCGGTTCCAAAATGTTTTTTGTACGGTTCGGAGAACCGTCACCTATCGTACCTGCAACCACTCCGTGAGTCGGAAAGTCCCGTCATAGAGATAGCGAATGCGGGTCATTTTCTGTTCTACGATGATCCGAACAATTATGGAGCGGCCCTGGCTTCGTTTGCCCGGAATTCCTGTTCGTTCTCATTGCGGGAATCGCCTTGACACAAGAGTTCAAGCTTGCAAGCAAACAAACTGAGGAGAGTCTTTCGTGAAACTAAAGACGCATTTTCTTGCTGTTGAAGGTGTTAGTCTTCGCTTTGTTTTCTGTCGGGCAGCTCTTCGCCCAGTCACCCGCCGTCGTCACTCTGGTAAAGGCCGGCCGACTGCTCGATCCTCGCACTGGAAATGTGCTTTCCCCCGCGGCCGTCCTGATTGAAAACGGCAAGATCAAGGAGGTTGGGCAATGCGGCCTGAAAGCCGTTCTACGGGGATGCCGTGGGCCGCTGCAGCGAGAAGAGTCTCTCCGTGTTCACGACCAGCACGGTCTTGCCGTTGCCCATAATCGCGGCGCCTACGTACTCCGGCACCTTGGCAAGCACGCCGTTCAGCGGCTTGACGACGATTTCGACCTCGCCGAGGAAGTGGTCGACGACGAGGCCGTAGGGCCCCGAAGCGGTCTCAATAATCGCCACCGCCAGCTCTGCCCGCCGCTCCACCATCTCTTCGAATGACAAAGCATGCGCCAGCCAAAGCATGGGGAAGACGGTGCCGCGCACCGGCGCCATCTGTTGTCCCTGCACAGTTCGAACCACCGATTTCGGAATCTTCACCATGTTGCGGATGGTATCAATCGGCAACACGACCTCGTGTCCCGATACCGCGACCCGAATGGCTTTCGAGACTAACAGGCTCGCCGGAAGCTCGATACGGCAACTGGTTCCTTTTCCAATCTCGCTTTCAATGTGTACGACGCCGTGCAAGGCTTCAACAGCGTTGCGCACAACGTCCATGCCAACGCCTCGGCCGGATAGGGCGGTTACCTTGTCGATGGTGGAGAAACCGGCGAGGAGAATAATCTTGAAGGCTGCCTCCTCATCCATCGCCGCAACCGCGCTCCCGGTGAGCAAGCCTTTTTCTACGGCGCGTCTTTTGAGCTTTTCGGCGTCTAAACCTTTGCCATCGTCCTTCACTTCAATCACCACATTGGAGCCGCGAGTGTAGGCGGTTAGATCGATGCGACCAACGGCAGGTTTGCCTTTCTGGGCGCGGTCGGCTTTGGACTCGATACCATGGTCGGCGGCGTTGCGTATGATGTGCGTGAGCGGATCGCCGATGGTATCAATCACCGTCTTGTCCAGTTCCGTCTCTTCGCCGCTCACGTGCAGTTCGATGTTCTTGTCAAGATTGCGCGCAATGTCGCGTACCAGCCGGGGAAAACGCTGAAAGACCTGACGCACCGGCATCATCCGGATGGACATAACGGTGGCTTGCAGATCGTCCGCGATACGGGAGACTTTGGCGCCTGAATCGCGCATCTCTTTAGCCATGCTCTTGGCCATACTCTCGGGCGACTCTCCGCCCGCAAAGCGTTCGACGCGCTCAGCGAAGGCGGGCAGCGCTCCACGGGCAACGAGCAACTCTCCGGCCAGCCGCATCAGGGCATCGAGCTTGACGGAGTCAACTCGGATACTAGTCGCTGCCACGCCCGTGGCAGCCTCTAGAGGAGTCGAGGATTCCACGGCCGCGGTGGGAGCGGGAAGCAACGAAGTTGCGCCTGCCGCGGTGGGCGAATCGACCGCCAGCCGGGCAGCCTCGATCAGGAGTTTCACCTTGGCCAACCAGCCCCCATCGAGATTTCCGCCCTGCTGCGCCAGGACCGCATCGAGAACTTTTTTGGCCGCAGTCGTAGCTTCGCCGTGACCCTGAGCCTTACATGCCGAGATCAGAGTTTGCGCGGCGCGGTGCGCGGTCGCCAATCCCGGCTGCTCATCGCCGGACTGAAATTGCTGGAGTGCAAAACCAAGCGCTGAAAAGCACTGCAGGGCGGCACCGCGAAAGCGAGTGGCTTTGTCGGCGATTGCCATCGAAGACGCAGAGCCAGACGCAGCTTCCTGACGCTCGATCGACACATTGCAGTCGTCCTCAACAAACCGAAACACGGCCCGCACCTTGTCCTCGGGCTCACTGGTCTCGACGTTTACTTCCCACCGGAGGTAGCAGTGCTCTGGGTCAAACGGGGCCGCGGCGAGAAGATCGCTCGCATCGCAGCGAATTTCCATCTCTCCCAGATCGGTGAGCTCAAGAAGCAAGGAGGCAGGGTCGGTTCCGGAAAAGAAAATCTCACGGTTCGGACGAAAACCGATCTTGTACCGGCTCTTGGATGGCGCCATGCCGCTCGCCGCAAGCTTCTCTGCCGGTGCTTTGCCGGTGCCTTTGTCCATATCCGGCAGAAGGGGCCGCAACGCCGCGAGCACCTCGGTCTCCAGCGGCAACGGCGTATCGGACTCCGTGCTTCCGAGCTCCAGAAGCATGGCACAGCAATCGCAGGCCTTCAGCGTGGCGTCGATCAGTTCGGGAGTCGTCTCCAGTTGCTTGTTGCGGACCCGATTGAAGACATCTTCGACATGATGCACGAAGTTTGCCAGCCTGCGGAAGCCAGCGCTCGCACCAGAGCCTTTCAGGGTGTGCATCGCACGAAAAACGCGGTTGATCACCTCCACGTTGCGGGGGTCGAGTTCGAGCAGCAGCAGCGCTCCACCGAGATCGGTGAGCAGATCGTCGGCCTCATGACGAAAGGAAGCTTGTAGTTGTTCGAGATCCCCGAAGTCCATAAAATCTTTTCATATCCTGTCATCCGAGCGAAGCGAAGGACCTTTGAACTTCGCTCGTCGCGGCGGAATGCACAAGTCCTCCGCTTCGCTCAGGATGACAACCACAACCTAAGCCCTTTCCGGGATACTGCCATTCAGCAGCGCAGGACTTTCGTGACCACATCCAGCAATTGTTGAGGCTCAAACGGTTTTACAATCCAGCCGGTGGCTCCGGCAGCTTTGCCTTCCTGCTTTTTTTCCGGTTGAGATTCCGTCGTGACGAGGACGATCGGCGTGAATTTGTATTGCGCCAGTTTCCTCAGGCTCCGGAGCATTTCGATGCCCGTCATGATCGGCATGTTGATGTCGCTCAACACCAGGTCGAAGGTCTCCGCGGAGGCTTTTTGCAAGCCCTTCGCGCCATCTTCGGCTTCGACAATTTCATAGCCCGCGCGCGCAAGAGTCATCTTGATCAACTGACGAATGGTTAGGGAATCGTCGACCGCTAACACTCTCTTAGTCATGTCCCTGCCTCGCGGCATTTGCCAAAGTTTCCAATTCGATTTCCGGCTGGAGCGGCGGAGTTTGCGTTTCCGGCTCGGCTGGCGGTGGTTCAACGGATGGCGACACAAAGGATGGTGACACAAAGGATGGTGACACCAGGGACTGTGGCACAAAGAATGTTGCCAATCCCCGTCCCTTGAGCGCCGCGACAAAGCCGTCTGAAGTCGCGTCGATCTGGAACTGGCCTGTCCGATTGTTCAACCGGCACAGAATCTGGATGATGCTCGTGTCCATCTCATCGAGTTCCTCGGCCTGCAAACGAATGCTCTGGTTGGCGGCGATTACGGGCTGTAGCGCGTCCCAGAGCGATCGCGCTTGTTGCACGCCGAGCCTGCCCGCTAGAACGAGTTTCACTCCGTCAGCGGTCGTCTGTAGCTCAAATGGCATCGAGCATTCCTTCGCGTCCTGCTTCGCATTAAAAGAGTTCAACGTTGGCGCCGTATTCCTGCCCTTCAGCGGGTTTCGTCAGCGGTGCGCCAGTTTCCGCTTCTAAACCGGAGACCAAGGCATGCACATCGTGTTGCTCCTGCATCGTATAGCCGGCGGAAGCCGCATCGAGATCGAACGGCTTGTCCGACTTCGGATACAAGGTCAGCAGCAACTCGATGGTGACATCAAGATCATCCAGCAGCCCTCTTGCTTCATCGACAAATTTCAGCGATCGCAAGAGGGCCTCGGTCTTGTGTTGCAGTTGGACCGCTTCCTGGCAAAGACGGCTGACCACGGCATATTCAGTTCTTCGTGAGTTGCGCAACGAATCGGTTACGGTTTGCGCCATCAGTGCGGCCCGGCAGGACTCGACCTTTTGAACATCCGCGACGATCTCACTAGCCTGGGACTGGAGCGTTGTCCCGAGTTGGGCAAACTGGTCATTTTGATCGCTTGCCAGCTTGAGGACATCGTCCGAGACTTCCGAGGTCCAGACCCCCAGTACTCCCAGACCTCGTGCCGATGGAATCTTGTTCGCGTCCACCAGAACATTGAGGGCCAGCCTTTTCATCGACCGCGCCACTACTTCCAGTTCGCGGCTATTCGCGCTTAACATTTCGCGAATGGGGTCAATCTGTGTCACGACGAAGTTCCCCATCTTCGCCTCCCCTGCCAGCAATGCAGCAACTTCGGCGCTGAGAGTGGCGAGGCGATCGACCGCCTCTTCGAACCCTTCCACCTGGTCGTCGCCGGACGACCCGGCTGCGCCGTCACCGGCGATGCCTTGGGCGCAACCGATCACGCTATTCAACTCGCGCTCGATGCGGCTTCCGGTGTTGACAACCATCTCCAGCAGGCACTTTGCCTGCTGGCGCTGCAGTAACAGCGCATGTCCATGGTCATCCTGCTCGTTCTCGGCTTTGTCGTTGTTCTTACCAACGTTCTCGCGAACGGCGGCCAGCGCGCCCAGGATATGCTCGAGGCGCTGACGAATCGCGTCGTGTCCCTGCAGGGCCTTGACCGCTTCCCCAATACTGGTAGCGAGCACTGTTCCCAGAGTGCTTGCCTTGTTCTGGACTCGCAGCAGGCTGCTGGGGACGATCGAAAGCAGATCGAGCTGGCGCACAACTTTCTGCTCCGATTCGGCGGCCTGCAAGGCATAGGAAGCGCACGTCTGCTCCACCAATCGCGTGGCCGACGAGAGCTTGCCGAGAATCGTCAGCAGCGCGCTCTGCTGCGAATCGACTGCCTCGGTCATGAAACCCACCACTTGCTTTATCTCTTCATACGCCTTCACCACGGACGCGCTGTCTTGGGAAGAAAGTCGGGATGCCTCCAGGCGGAAATGAAAAGCTATGTGCGTTAGCGGTGCGATATTTTCCTGCAGGTGCCTGGCGGTGCCGAGTAGTCCTCCAGTCTGATGCGCGGTGCTGGCTAACTGAAGGCGCACTTCCTGGATTTCCAGGAGAAACTTCTTGAACACAGCGCACCCCTCCAGCATCGATTCGCGGATGACGTTCTGGCTTCCGCTTGCGGCTGCGGTGTGTTCTGACAATTGGGCAGTCGCCTTCTGCACATTCTCCGCCATGCTCCAGCAAGCATCGAGCGCCTGGATCAGGCTGGCAAACTCAGCTTCGCTGCTGTTCAGATAGCGGACCAGGCTCGTGTTCAGCCGCTCATAGTTTGCCCACGCCGAGGAGAGCGATGCCGGTTCGTTCCCGCCGGGGATCACGAGTCACCGCTCTGCTTGCCGCGCGAGTCATGGATTATCGAGTCGTTGATCTTCGAGTCGTCGATCTTCGAGTCATCGGCCTTCGAGTCATCGGCCTGCAAGTCGTCGATCCCGAGAACCATGCAGATGTTTTCGATCAAGGGCTTGGGGTCCGAAGGCTTCACGATGTAGAAATTTGCGCCGGCGATGAAGCCGCGGCTTTTGTCTTCAGCCTCCGACTCGGTGGAGATGATGATGATCGGCAAATCGCTATAGTCTCCATTGCTCCTCACCCGGCGTATGAATTCATAGCCGTCCATGTTCGCCATGTTGATATCGGTGAGGACGAGATCGAAGGACCGGCTGAAGAGCTTTTCGAGCGCGTCCGCGCCGTCGACCGCCGTGACTACCTCGAAGTTGGCCTCACGAAGAATATAGGAATGGTAGTTGCGGGTGAACTCCGAGTCGTCGACGATCAGCACATTCCGTTTCATAGTCCCGTCCTTCTAGAGTCCGTCCCTTGTAGAGTCCGTCCCTCTATGGCCAGTCCTTCTTTAGCCAATCGTTCTATAGCCAGTCCTTCGCTCGTCAACCCTTCGTATAAAGCAGGTGGCCGCTCGCCTTCTTCAGATGGAATGCCGAGGTGATGCGGCCGACCGATTCAGAATGACCCAGGAAGATGTAGCCTTTGGGGTTCAGCGCGTCGTAGAAGTGGTTCACTACATTGCGCCGCGACTCGTCATCGAAGTAGATCAGCACGTTCCGGCAAAACACAAAATCGTAGCCCCGCATGGCCTTCATCTGCTGCTGATCGTTCAGATTGAGTTTCTCCACCCGCACCATGCTGGCGGTTCCGGGAGCGATGCGGAACCCGGCGACCGTCGGTATCAGGTGCCTGCCGTAGCTGTTGGGAACGTTCTTGACCGAACGATCGCCATAGACCGCATTGCGGGCGAGTTGGAGCATGTTTTCGTCGATGTCGGTGGCGGTGATCCTGACGTCCCAATTCGGAGAATCGGGAAATACCTCGCGGATGATGATGGCGAGGGAGTAGGCTTCCTCGCCCGAGGAGCAACCCGCGCACCAGATGCGGATACGCCGATCGGTGGTTTGCTGTCTCGCGGCAATCAGTTCGGGCAGGCAAACGTCGGCAAAGCCGGCCAGTTGCTCGAACTCGCGGAACATGTAGGTTTCGTTGGTGGTGATGAGATTGGCCAGCGCCTGCATCTCGCCGCCATCGGCATCGCAATATCCGATCTGGAAAAGATATTCGTCGGCGTCCTTCAGGCCCAGGTCGGTAATTCTCCGTTCCACCCGCTTGTTAAGGAAGTAGAGTTTTTTTTCGTCGAATTGCAATCCCAACTTCTTGTAGATGAGCTTGCTTAGCTTGGAGAACTGCTCGGCGGTGAGTTCCATCGCGGGCGCCTCCTGAGAAGTTCTCCCAGCTCCTCGGCGATCTCCGGATCGCTCTCGCTCGAAACCAGGGATTGCAACTCGCTTTCAACGGCGGGATCGGAAGAATTCGCGAGCGACTCGACCGCGGCCAGAGCCAGCGTCCGATCGCAGTCGTGGATATAAGGAAGAACCACGAGGGCCACGCGGGCGAGGCCGGTGAAGTGTCCAAGAAGGCGAATGAGATGAAAGCGCACGCCGGCATCGAGTTCGGGCGTGAGCAGGCCGCAGAGCGTGGCCTCGCACCGCGGATTCAATTGCGAAACGTTGTGGCGCAACGCGATGTTGGTGAGCGCGTCGATCGCGGCTTCATGAATGAATTCACCCTTCTGTTCGATGGTCTGGCAAATCTCTGCGATCGACTCCGGGCCGGCGGCATGGCCCAGCAACTTCAGAAAAGGCTGCAGATAGATGCCCGGCACTTCGGCGGCATGGGGATATTTCACGCGCAGAGCGTCGAGTGTCTGCCGGGTCCCGATGAGTGCCAGCGCTTCCAGAGACGCGCACACCGCCATCGGCTGCGTGCTTTCCATCGCCATGGCCAGCACCGGCTTGGCGAGACCACTTCTCCGCCTTGATCCGATGTTCTCGATGGCGCTGATGACCACGTTGATGTCTTCATCCTTCAAAGCGGAGAGGTAGAGCGCGTCGGGAGCGCCAATCGTAGCTTCGCGCAGAATATCGACGCTGAACTTGCGCAGATCCTTGTCGTCGCTCCGGATCAGGCGGTTGAGCCCTTCGATGACATCGCCGGCGCGGCGCTGGAGCATGTCCGCGGCCTCGGCCCGCACGAAGGGATCGTCGTCTTTCAGCAGTTCGATAATCGACTCCACTGGATTCGCCGTCCAGATCCGGGAGAGCCCGCGGAGAATGGCCTCCTTGACGGCACGCGAGTCTTCGCGGCGAAGCTGGGATACGAGTACGTCCGCCGCTCCGGGGTCGCCCGATTCGCTGATCTCCTGCGCCGCCGAGCGCCGCTCGGACTCTTCCGGCGCGGTGAGCGCTTCCAGTAGTTTGCTGTCGATCATAGTCATAAAAGCGGTCGTTAACGCGGCCATAGACGCGGTTATAGACTCAGTCAGGGACGCGCTCCCTGGGGGGCGGGCGCTCGCTCCGCCTTCCTCTGCATGGCATCTCCCGCCGTCCGCGAGGCGAGGATGCGGATCAGCCGGGCGGCGATTTCCCAGCTGGGCAGCACAATCTCCGCCCCACCACGAGCGATGGCCTGATACGGCATCCCGAAGACGACGCAGCTTTCTTCCGACTCGGCGATGGTGACTCCTCCGGCCTCGCGGATCCTGACCATCTGATCGGCGCCGTCGTCCCCGATGCCGGTCATGAGCACTCCAATCGTCCTCGCCCCATAGATCGACAGAACCGAATCCATCATCACCCCTACCCCCGGCACGAACAGCGTCTTCGGCTGGCTGGGGCGGCGCAGCACGACCTCGCCACTCAGTTTGCGATAGGGACAGAGATGAAGATTGTCGCTCGCCACATAACAACATCCGGCATGAACCGATGCCCCAGTTTCGGCTTCGACCACTTCGATGGCACACTCTTTCTGCAGCCGGGAGACGTAAGTCGGGATGAATGCCGCCGGCATGTGTTGCACCAGAAAAATCGCGGCTGGGAGGTCGGCGGGCAAGCCGGGGAGAAGGGTGCTGATCGTCGTCGGACCGCCGGTGGAGATGCCAATGGCAATGGCCCGCATTTCCCTCGATGGCGGACTCGCGGGCCGCACCGTGGGCCGCCCTAACTGCCGTGGAGGCGTCGATGCCGCGGGCTTGGGGCGCAGGCGCGCGAGCCCGCCCGATGCCGCCGCCGCGCGCACCTTGCTGATTAACTCCTCGGCAATCGAGTCCAGTTTCGCGGAGACGGTACCGTCCGGTTTCGCGACGAAATCGAAGGCTCCCAGTTCCAGGCATTCGAAGGTTTCCACCGCGCCCTGCTGGGTCAGCGAACTGAGCATGATCACGGGGCAGATCTTTTTGGCCAGGATCATCTGCATGGCGCTGATGCCATCGAGCTTCGGCATGTTAATGTCCATGGTCACGACATCGGGCTTCAGCTCGATTGCTTTCTCGACTGCATCTTCGCCGTCTCGTGCCGTAGCGGCCACGAGAATGTCCGGCGCCCTCCCCAGCAGCCGGCTGATCAGATTTCGCATTAACGCGGAGTCGTCTGCCACCAGGACGCGAATCGTTGTTTTCATGGATTCAGACCCAATGTCGGCGTGAGTCGCTGGTCGTTTGCCAATGGGCGCAAGTCGTTCGTCGTTCGCGAGTCCTGCTTGCCAGCGAGCGACGACTAGCGGCCATTGGCCATTGGCCAACGACCAACGACCAACGACCAACGGGCGGCGACTACGGAGCCAGCAACCGAGCTAGGCGCGGTGGCCGAGCGCCGCCAGTTCGCTCTGCTCTCCGCGCGTAAGCACCTTCTCCACATCCAGCAGAACGATCATGCGCTTTCCGTCCTCGACCTTGCCCAGGCCGGAAATGAAATGGCCATCGGTTCCGCTCGAGATACTGGCCGGGGGGGGAGCGATATTGCGCTTGGAAATGCTCAGGACCTGCTTCACCGAGTCGACGACCAGGCCGGTCTTGGCCCCGCCGAGATCGACGATAATCACCCGGGTACGATCGTCGGAAGCTTTCGCTTCCAGGGCAAAGAGCATGCGCGTGCTGAGCACGGGAATGACTTCGCCCCGCAGGTTGGTGACGCCCTCGACAAACTTCGGCGCCTTCGGCGTCTGCGTGATCTTCGACAGCCGGTCGATCTCCTGTATCTTGGCAATGGGGATGCCGTACTCCTCTTCGCCCAGCAGGAAGGTGACCAGTTGTACCTCTTCCCCTTGCCCGGTTTCTTCTTCTTTCTTCTTGTCGTCCATCTTGTGGTCTATCTTGTCGCCGGGTTGCGCCTCCTCCGCGGCGGTTGCAACCGCGGCGCCAGTGCCTTCACCTTCAGCACCTTCGGCGATTTTCGCCAGCACCTTATGATCTAAAAGACTGCCCGTGGCCAGCAGCAGAATGAGCCGGTTGCCATCGTCCAGCTTGGCGATACCCGAAAGGCTGACGCCTTGCTCATGCGCCACGTTGGGCGGCGCCTCGATGGCATCGTCCTGAACCCCGAGCACCTCATTGACGTGATCGACGACCAGTCCCAGCTGGAAACCTTTGGAATCGACGACGATAATGCGCTGGTCCTCGTGAATGCTGCCCTCGACCTGATCCCCGAAGGTATCGAGCGCCGCGACGATCGCCTTGGCGGAGGTCACGATGTCTTTACTAAGCGCGTCCAGTCCCTTGGCATCATGATCGGCGGCAGCGCCGGCCTGCTTGGTTACGTGCTCATTTAATCCCCGGGCCGTGGCCAGGGTCTCAGTGAGCGACTGGCTCGAACTGTTGAACGCCGAGAGCCAGGTGCGAAGCTGTTCGGCCGCGGCCGTCACCTTCTGCAGGTCTCGGTTCTCGCCCGAGCCGCTCGCCAGCAGCCAGGCTTGGTATTCGGTCGAAGCCAGACGGCAGGCCGCGACCAGGTCGACTGCAAACGAGGTCTGCCGCAGCAGGCGGCGCAGATCGACGATGGGAAGGATCTGCCCTCGCACCGTCAATACGCCCAGCAGGTGGTCGGGCGCGCCCGGCACCTCTTTCGGGGTTTGCACCCGCAGAATCTCGCGGACATGCTCCATGGGAAAGGCAAACTCTTCCCGGCCGATTTGGAAACTGACCAGTTGCCGCACTTCTCCCCCCTTGGCATGCGCCTCTTTATTATTATTGTTATTGCTCAGCGCCTCCTTGGCCTGCGCTTCGTTGCTGGAATACGCCGGGCTTTTCGCCAGCGCTTCCGCGATGGCGTCAGCGTCGCTATTGCCATTACCGCTGCCCTGGGTGCAGACTCGGCGCGCGTCCAGCGCAATGATGATGCGTGCGCCATTGTCAAGCTTGACCACGCCGTCGATGTAGTCGGCAGTCTCGTTGCGAATCGCCGCCGGGGGCGGCTCGAACTCGTTGCGGCCGACTCTGGTAACCTGGCGCACTCCATCCACCAGCAACCCCGTTCGCTTGCCTTCGATATCGATTACCAGCACCCGGCTGCGGTCGGTGTGCTCCTCGCGCTTCATGCCAAAGCGGGTGCGAATATCGAAGATCGGCAACACCGCTCCCCGCAGGCTCGATATGCCCTCGACGTAGTCCGGAGTGTGGGGCAGTTTCGACATTTTGGGCAGTCGGATGATTTCCTGCACCGACATGATGTCGAACCCGAACTCTTCATCCTTGAGTAAGAACGTGACCAGTTGCGTTCCGTCCGCTCCCGCCTTGGCGGCAGGTTTCACCGTTTCCGTAGCCATTCCAATCCTCCTCGCGTCCGGCATTGCCGGACCATGATCGCAAACCGTCTGATAAGTGGAGTGCCGGGCGAGACGCCCGTCGCTCCATTCGCAACACCCCCGGCTAGGTCATGGTCCCTATCCGTGCTGGAGTTCGTCGGCTTGCGAAGCGATTTCTTCGACCGCCTGCAGAATTTCCTGCGCCGCTTTCAATCCCTGTTCGGCGGCGGTGGCGGACTCGGTGCTGGCGCGATTCATCTCCTCGGAGGCGGTAGCAATCTGCTCGCTGGCCTTGGACGCCTGCTGCAGCGCGTTCACCGCTACATCCGACCCTTTGGCAATGACGTTGACGCCAAGCTGAACTTCCTTGATGTCCTTGGCCATCCGCTCCAGGTTCGTGGTCGAGACCTTGGCGCGCTCGGCTTCTTCCTTGGCCTTGATGCCGGCGCCTTCAATGTCGGTCACGACTTTCGTGATCTGACCCTGAATGCTCTTGACCAGGTCCTTGATACGATCGGCGTTTTCGCTGCTCTCGTTGGCCAGCGAGCGGATGTCCCCGGCGACCACCGAGAAGCCGCGCCCAAACTCACCCGCGCGCGCTGCTTCGACGTTGCCATTGACCGCCAACATGCGCGTCTGCACCGTGACCATTACGATGGCATCCACGATCTTGTCGATGCGCCGCGTCCGCTCTTCCAGTTCGAGGACATTCTTAGCCGACCCGAGCGACATCTGGGCCGCTTGCCCGATATTGACGATCATCGAGTCCAGTGCCTCTTTATTCGTGGTCAGCAAGGTGGTTACGGCCACGCATTTCTCCCCACTTTCCGTGGCCTTGACGCCCATTTCCTTGGCGGCGCCTTCTAGTTTCGCGCCCAAAGCCATAGCGGTCTCGCAGGCTTTCGAAGCAACCTGCGCCGCGCGGCTGATCTCCTCAATCGCGCCCGAAATCTGCCCGGAAGCGCTCTTGACTGCTTCCGCATTGGCGGAGAGTTCCTCCGCCGCCGCCGCTAATTCCTCGGCGGATTTCTGCGCGCTGGTCGAGGTCTTCAGCTTCTCGGCCAATTGGGCCAGGCTGTTGGAGGCATCGTTCATTTCCGTGTAGGCCCGGCCTTGCTCCTGCACCGCTTTTTGCGATTCCATGACGGCCGTGCTGGATTCTTCCGCCGCCTTGCCAATCTGCTGCGCCCCCAGCAGGTATTCCTTGGCGCCGGCCAGCGCGGTAACCGCGTTGGTGACAATCGCCTTGCAGCCTTCGCGCATATCGGCCAAGTCGGTTTCGACGCGCGCCAGCGCTTCCGTGATCGCCTTCGCCTTTTCAACTTCTTCCAGACCTTTCTTTCCGGCGGTCTGGGCATCGACGGCTACCACCTTCACCTGGCCCTGGATCTCGGTCACCACCTCCTGGATTCCGCGAGCGCTCTTCTCGCTCATTTCCGCCAGGTTACGCACTTCGTCCGCTACCACGGCAAAGCCCTTGCCATGTTCGCCGGCTCGCGCCGCTTCGATGGCCGCATTCAGCGCCAGCAGGTTGGTCTGGTCGGCAATGCGGGCCACGGCATGGACGATCTTGCCGATCTCCTCCGACTGCCGCTCCAATTCCGCGATCATTTTGGCGGAATCGAAGTTTGCCTGGGCGGCATCGCTCACACCTTTGATCAAAGTCTTAATATCGACCGACGTACTGCGGCTCAGCCCATAGAGGTTATCCACAAGGGTTAGTGATCCCGCCGCTTGCGTATTCGCTTCGTCCGACGCTTTTTCAATCTGATTGATCGCCGCGCGCGATTCCTCCGCCGCCGCTCCCGCTTCTTCCGCTCCGGAAGCGATGGTCTGCATCGACTTCCCCAGTTGCTCAACCGTAGCCGTCGCTTCATTGATGGCGGTAGCCACCTGCTCGGTCGCGGTCGAAAGTTTTTCGGCAACTGCCTGGGCCCGAGCTAAAGTGCGGGCACGGGTTTTGTCTTCGGCGATCTTCTTCCCCTGCAGCCGGCTCGCCCCGTTGTCTGCGGCCGCAGTGTTATGTTGTTCCTCGACCGCGCTACCGGTTCGTTGCGCTGCCATCTTCTTCATCCCCGCCGCTGGCGTCGCTGTCCCATGACCGTTCGTTTCATTCGTTTGTTCCAGGATTTCACTCATTGCGTGCAGCTCCTCTCGCCTCTGTAGCCCCTCATCGGCGTTACGTCTCAGTTCTTTAGTACCGATTGGTTATGCCCAATGATTCGCAACCAGGAAGAATCGGAAATAGGAGAAGAACCACTGTGGGAAGCAACGCCGCAGGCGCAAATGTCCGGGCGGAATGGGCGAACCAGCTTTAAATCAAATTGAAGTCCACCCTTGCCGATTAGCACTTAAGGAACTCGTGTCTTCGACTTACCAATCACAGACGGACCCGCCTGCTGCGGATTCAATGTGTCAACCATGTGTTTGCTCTTACACTTACGGTCAAGAGAAAAACAGGCGAACAAAACTTACCGGCAGTTTTACCGGCAGTTGGCCTTGCCTGCGGTGATTATCAGTAACTTACAGCGCTGGGAGGCACCTCTAAGTACTTGCAATCACTATTAATATCGGCTGAAAATCACCAATATGCGTACACCGAACATGAGTGGAGTCCCAAGTTCCGATGAGTTCACCAATTACTGAGAGGCTTCGGGACGCGGTTGCGAAGGCCCATTGGAATGTGGCCGTGGCTCTGCTGCAGACTTCCGATGCGCTCCCGGCGGCTGTCCGGGCGAACTCGTTTTCTTTCATACCGGCGCGGCACTAGAATGCTTTAAGCAGAGCAAGTAGGGCTGGTGGATCTCTACAGTGCAATTCAATACGCGTTGTTTCTGGCCATTGTCACCGTCCTGGTGAGGCCCTTGGGCGGGTACATGGAACGCGTCTTTTCCAGGCAGCGGACTTCTCTTGACCGCTTATGCCTTCCGATTGAGCGGCTTGTCTATCGCATCACCGCGGTTAATCCTGATGTGGAGATGACCGGCAAGGAATATGCGACGTGTTTCGTGCTCTTTAGCCTTGCCGGCACGCTCCTCTTGTATGTCATTCTCAGAATGCAGCAGTTTCTTCCCTGGTTTTTCCCGCAGTATCAGACGACGCCGTTATCTCCTGACCTGGCTCTGAATACGGCGATCAGCTTCTCGACGACCACTACCTGGCAGGCCTACGCTGGCGAGAACACGATGAGCTATTTCAGCCAGATGGTGGGACTGTGCGCGCAAAATTTCCTGGCTGGCGCTGCCGGGTTGGCGGTCGGAGTTGCCTTCATCCGCGGTCTTGCCCGGCAACTCTCCGGCACCCTCGGTAACTTTTGGGTTGATCTGACACGCGGCCTGCTCTGGATCCTGCTGCCGGGAGCATTGATTGGCGCCGTACTGCTCGTCTGGCAGGGCGTTCCGATGAACTTCCACCACTATGCGGTTGCCACGACCGTCGAGGGCACGCAGCAGGTCCTACCGCAAGGTCCTGTCGCCGCACTGGAGATCATCAAGAATCTGGGCACGAATGGCGGCGGCTTCTTTAACGCGAATGGGGCTCATCCCTATGAGAACCCAACGCCGCTTACAAACTTTCTCGAAATGCTGGCCATCGTGCTCCTGCCTGCGGCATTGACTAACACCTTCGGCAGGATGGTGGGCCAGCCTCGGCAAGGATGGCTTTTCTACTGGGTGATGGTGCTTCTCTTCGTCTGCGGGCTTGCCTTTGTGCATCACTCTGAACAAGGAGTGGATCCCCGTCTCAGGAGTACGGACTTCCGAAATGGTCGCGTACAGTCCGGCGGGAACGTCTCCGGCGGGAACATGGAAGGGAAAGAGGTTCGCTTCGGCATCGGCGGTTCGACCCTGACGGCTGTTGTCACATCCAACACGGCTACGGGATCAAACAACTCCATGCACGACAGTTACACTTCGCTCGGTGGCATGGTTTTGCTGGTGAACATGCTGCTTGGGGAGCTCGTATTCGGAGGCCTGGGAACTGGCATTTATAGCATGGTCATGGCCGCTGCGATCGCCGTGTTCTTGGCCGGATTGATGGTTGGGCGCACGCCTGAATATCTGGGAAAAAAGATAGGGCCGGCAGAGAACAAAATGATCATGCTGTACGCTTTGGCCGCGCCGCTCGTCGTCCTTCCACTCACTGCGATTGCCGTGAGCACCAGGGCGGGACTCGCCGGGTTGACGGTCAACACTGGCCCGCATGGTTTCACGGGGATTCTATTTGCCTATACTTCCTGCTTCGCCAACAATGGCCAAAGCTTTGCCAGCCTGAGTGCGAACACTCCGTTTTATAACCTCACCACCGCATTCGCGATGATGGTGGGCAGGTTTGGCCTGGCGATTCCTGCCTTGGCATTGGCGGATCTATTCAGCCGCCAGAGAATTACCCCTTCTTCGTCGGGAACGCTTCCGACTCACTCTCTTTCGTTTGGAGTCCTGCTTACCACCTGTTTGATAACGATGGTGGCTCTGAGCTATCTTCCTGCCTTGGCGCTCGGTCCGGTACTGGAACGATTGCTCTTCGGAAGATAGAAGCGTTTGAATTACTCGGACTGCTTCGGTCACTCGTGCCAATTACGCCATCGCCAATAACTTGCCCTATAACCTGGTTGCGAACTTCGAGATGTTCGCCGGCGACAGGTCCTCAATTTTAGTACGCCCAAGAGTGCGAAATCACAAGCGGGCTTCGACGATACCTTCTTCGGTGGTGGAGATGTGCATGCAAACAGCGGAGACGAAGATTAGAAACAGATTTGAGGGTCGGCGACTCCGGCACCGTCCGAGTCCATTCTTCGACTAACATGGTGCCCCGTCATGGCGCCGATAACGATGGAACAACGGAAACGACGGAACAGGAGATTTCTCGAATGCGCTCGATGCCATGGCTTGGTCTCTCTACTACTGCGATATTCCTTCTTCTTTGTTGTTACGGGTGCGGTGGCACTGGCAATGGGAGCAATCCGACGCCTGCAACTCCCGCTCCGCTCAGCGCCGCGAACATCAACCTGATCTTCGTGGTCAGCGAGGACTCAACTACCACTACCGGGGACGTCAACCCAGACACGGCCAACCTCACCAGCCGGGGCCTACAGCGGTCGCTCCTGATGGCCCCTTTCCTCGAACAGAACGTGCTGGGCGGGGAGAATGTAAGCGGGATCTACGCCCTCGAACCGATGACCCATATGCAAGCCGGAACCACCGGCACTTACCCCGATGTGGTTCCATTGGAGATCATTGAGCAGTTCGCCATGCTCAATCAGATCACTCTGTCCGATGGCAATCAGAGCTTTACCGCAAACAGTTATCCCGTCCTGGCCTCGTATTCGGCAGACTCCATACCGGCGGGAGTGGAGCCGGGGCCCCTCTGCGCGGCTTGCCAGGGTCTCGATTTCAAAGATCAGCAAAGCGACAACGAAATTCTGGTGAGCGGTATCGTCCAGGCCGACGTTCCGGGCTTTTATGTGTTCGCGGCGCCGTGGGAGACGACCAGCGCCCTGTTGGCAAGTATCAATACGCTCGAAGGTTATAGCCTGACTCCTCCGGCAACTTATCAGGGTCCCAACTATATCTATGCGCTCTCGATCGCGCCGTCGGAAAGAAGCGCCCGCCTGATCACTTACAACAGCGATGTGAACCCGCCTTCCACCTACCCGGTGCTGCCTCCGCCGGCAATTGTGCCCACGCCCTGCGCAACGCCGGCTTTCAGCATCGCCGCAGCCGCCGCCACTGAAACCAATCCGGAGAATATCAACAAAAGCGAGACGGTTTACGTGATTCGTCACGCCGAAGCGCATCCGGTTGACTTTTTTGAAGATGGCAACTACGTGGCTGCGGGCGAATGGCGCGCCCTGGATCTTCCGAACGCACTGCGCGGCAAACTCAATCCGATTCCCACTCAGGTTTATTCCATCGATCCCGCTATCGGCTTTGCGGCCAGTGCGAGTAATAGCAATCTGTCGTATGTCAGGCCTGCGTTGACCGCGGAACCGTACGCCATCGCCAACAACTTGCCCTTCAACCTGGCCGCCAGCGTCGACGTTTTCAGCCAGAATGCGCCCGCGTTAGCCACCCTGGCCAGCAATTTTTTCTTTACCGGGGGCACGTTCTCCAACCAGACCCTGTTGGTCGCGTGGGAACACCAGCACATCCCGCCAACCATCAATGCGCTGCTGTACACCTATAACATCGGTCCCATTGCGCCCGATTGGCCGTCCAACGACTATGACACCATCTGGACGGTGACGCTGGACGGCGTGGGCAACCTGACGGTAAACAACGCTCTCTGCGAAGGCATCAACTCGGCCACGCTGCCGGCTACGGCCCCGCAGTTTTAGTACACCGAAAAGTTTGAATCGGAACGGGATTTCGACGATGGGTTCCGCAAGGGTGGAGATGCGCGTGCAGCCAGCGGAAACGAAGATTAGAAACAAACTCGATGGTCGGCGGCTTTCTCCCGATCTGGCATTCATTCTTCAACTAACACCGTGCCCTGGCGCCGGTGACCATGGAACAGGAGATTTCCCGATGCGCTCGATGCCATGGCTTGGCCTCTCCCTGACTGCGGTATTCCTTCTTCTCTTCTGCGGATGCGGCGCCACCGGCAGCACTCCCGCGCCGCTGGCTCCCGCTCCGCTCAGCGCCGCGAACATCAACCTGATCTTCGTGGTCAGCGAGGATTTGACCAATAATGCTGCCGGGGACGTCAATTCAGAAACGGCCAACCTCACCAGTCAGGGTCTGCAGCGGACGCTGCTCATGGCCCCGTTCCTGCAACAGAACGTTTTGGGGGGAAACAATGTAACCGGCCTCTACGCGCTCGAACCGATGACCCATTTGCAAACCGCAAAACAATACCCCGATATGGTGGCACTTGAGACCGTTCAGCAGTTCGCCCTGCTCAACCAGATCACCATGTCCAGTAACGGTGAGGGCCTGAACCAAATCACCGGTTATAGTTACCCGATCAATGCATCGTATGTAGCCGGCTCGCTTCCCAGCGGAGTTGCTCCGCTGCCGCTGCCGGCAACGCCGTCGTACGCCTGTCCGGGTTGCCAGGGTCTCGATTTCGCCGACGCGGGAAGTGACAACGAAATCCTGCTCAGCGGTATCGTCCAGGCCGACGCTCCGGGCTTTTATGTGTTCTCGGCGCCGTGGGAGACCACCAGCAGCCTGTTGGCAAGTATCAATACGCTCGAAGGTTATAACCTGACTCTTCCGGCGAGTTACATAAGTCCCAACTATATCTATGCCATCGCGGTCGCGCCCTCGGAAAGAAGCGCCCGCCTGGTTACCTACAACAGCGATGTGAACCCGCCTTCCACCTATCCGGCGCTGCCCCCGCCGGCCATTGTGCCGACGCCATGCGCGACGCCCGCTTTCAGCATCACCGTGACGGACGGTGTAGATGGCGCCAAATTTCCGAAAGGAATCAACACCAACGAAACACTTTATATGCTCCGGCACGCCAACGCGCATCCCACGGCCTATTTTGCCGACGGCAACTATGTGGCAGCGGGACAATGGCGCGCGCTCGATCTTCCCAACGCGCTGGCCGGCAAGATCGACCCCGCGCAGCTTTCTCAGGTGTATTCGCTCGACCCCGCTCAGGTTGCCATCGGCACCTATAACTCCTCGGGTGACACTAACTTTTCGCATCTTACGCCCGCATTGACCGTCGAACCCTATGCTATCGCCAATAACTTGCCCTACAACCTGGCCGCCCGCTTCTTGATGTCCGATGCGGACGCGCCCAAGGAAACCAGCGATTTTTTCTTCACCAATCCACAATTCTCCGGTCAGACGTTTCTGATGGCGTGGGAGCACAGTGAAATCTCTCTGACCGTCAATTATCTGCTCTCGACTTACGGCAGCGCACAAGTGGCGCCCGCTTGGCCGAACAACGACTACGACACGATCTGGACGGTGAAGCTGGACGCGGTGGGCAATTTGACGGTCAACAACACGATGTGCGAAGGCATCAACTCGGCCACCCTGCCGGCTACAGCGCCGCAGTTTTAGTACGCCCAAGAGTGTGGATCGCAGGCGAAATTTGGCGATGCCTTCTGCAGCAGCGGAGATTCGAGTGCAACGTCGCGAGAGGAAATCAGCCACACCTTACGAAGAGTGAAACGAACTTGCTCCCATCCCCACGACCACACACCCAGAGCTCAACCATCCGACCTGACAGGAGTCAATTGTGAACACACGCTTCAGGAATTTCAGACGGTTCAATCTCCTCGCTCTTTCTCTGACGGCAGTATTCCTTCTTCTCTTCTGCGGATGTGGCGCCACCGGCCATAGCGCCAGCCCCGCCCAGACTCAGGCTCCCACAGGCCTCCAGTACGCCGTTGGAACGGCGACCTACATCCAGGCGACACCGATCACGGCGAACAGCCCGACCAGCACGGGCGGAGCTGTGACTTCGTATAGTGCTACACCGCCGCTTCCGGCGGGCATCATACTCGACACCAGCACGGGCGTGGTCAGCGGAACCCCAATTAAGGTGACCGCCACGACCGTCTATACGGTGACGGCGTCGAACTCGGCCGGCTTTACCACGGCGCCCGTGACCATCACGGTGAGTGTCGCGCCCCCGGCGGGGCTGGTCTATTCGTCGCCCACGGCCTACTACACGGTGGGAGTGCCGATCCCGGAGAATGTCCCGAGTAACACCGGTGGGGCGCCGACCACGTTCGGGGTGAAGCCGAATGTGACCTACGCGTACAGTGTGACCCCGGCCCTTCCAGCGGGCCTGAACCTGAGCACCTTCACTCCACCCTACGACCCTGACCCGCCCACCATCAGTGCGGGCGTCATCAGTGGAACGCCCTCGGTGTTGGCCACCCTGGGCACAAGCACGTACACGGTAACCGCGTCCAACCCGGCTGGCTACACTACGGCGACGCTAACCATCACGGTGAATGCCGCGAGCGCGAACTTGGCTCCCGCGGGTCTGGCTTATAGCACCCCCGCGCCAGTCTATGTCGCCGGTGTACCGATTACGCAGAACGCGCCGTTGCCCAGCATCACTGGCGAAGCGCCGATCACGTACAGTGTGAGCCCGGCTCTTCCGGCGGGTCTGACCTTTAGCGCCAGCACCGGCGCCATTGGCGGAACCCCCGCAGCTCCGTCCTCCACGATTGTGCCCCCCCCGCCCAACACGACCGACCACACGGTAACGGCACCCAACGCGGCGGGCAGCACCACCGCACCCCTGACCATCACGGTGTATAACGCGCCCCAATCCGTTCCCAATGTGGGTCAATCGATTACGCCTTTGGCAACCCCGGGTTCCAGTTTCCAATTTCTGGACACCGGCATGGTAGTGACCGATCCGATCGATACACAAGTAGCCCCGGTAGAATGGCTGGCCGGGTACGGGGCCAGCAGCGTGGTGAGCCCGGATGGCAACACACTGCTGGTTTTGACCAGCGGGTACAACCGTGTGTTTCAGGTCGCGTTCCCGTTCTTCGACCCGCAGTACTCGAATGAGTACGTGTTCATCTACAACATTCAATCGGGCACGCCCGTCTTTGAGCAAGCGGTGCCCATCCAGAATGCCTATCACGGAATTGCCTGGGATCCTTCCAGCACGGCTTTTTACGTGTCCGGCGGCATGGGCGATGCGGCCTTCGGCACCGACCCCGTCCCCTATTACTTTCCCAATGGAGCTTCGGCGACGAACAATGGCGACAATGTCCACATCATCGCTCTCGAAAACGGGACCTGGGCAAGCGCCGGCGAACTCGACTTAGGCCAAAGTCCGAACCCACCGGTCCTGGGACACCCCTCGGGCAACGGCCTTCCCGTGCCCAACGATCATTTCGCCTCGGTAAACGCCGCGGTTTTCGTGGCTCCTTGCGCCGCCGGCGTGGCGGTTTCCAACGATGGCAATATGCTGGTGGTGGCGAATTATTATAACGACTCGATCACGGTGTTCACCGGAGGCTTGAGCATCTGGGAACAGCAATGGCAGCCCTATCCGCAAAACACGGGATCGCTGCAAGGAGGACAAGGGATGCTGCCCGGAACGGAACTCGACCTGCGCCCCGGCAAGGCCCTTTCCAATGCGACGCCGGGCATAGCGGGCGGCGAATATCCGTTTTGGGTGGTGATGACGGGCGACGGATCGCCGGCCACACCCTATACAGCGTACGTCTCCAGCCTTCGCGACCGCGAGATCGACGTAGTCACCATCACCAAGAACACGCCGTGCAACCAGTTCGGCTATTGCACCTATACGCCGGCGGTCACGGCCCGGATTCCCGTAAAGGGCCAGCCGAACAAGATGACACTGAATCATCTGAACCAGTCCCAGCCCCCGACGCTTCTATATGTTGCCGAGGACGAGTCGGATACGGTGGACGTCATCAACCTCCAAACCAACACGGTGGTCGAGAGTATTCCGGTGATCGCGCCGCCGTCCGTCATGCAGTCTTTCTCGCTAACGCAGTTTACGGGCGCGAACACGAACAGCGTGACGCTGGCGGAGCCGTTGGAGAATTATCTTTACGTGACCAATGGCAATCTGAATAACATCGCGGTGGTCTCGCTCGGCGGAACCAATAGCGGCGACTAAGTAGTCGGTCTCATTCCCACCGGCTGGTATCCGAATTCGGTAAGCCTCAGCAACGCCAGCGGCAGCACTTGGGCGTACGTGGTCAATGCCAAATCGCCGACGGGCCCGAATCCCAACTGGTGCTATGCCTATGGGCCGACAGGGTACCCTACTTGCTCTCCCGCGAATGAATACAATCCCCAGTTGACGAAAGCCGGGCTGCAGAGCTTCCCGCTCTCGAGCGCCATGGCGAACCTTACGACGCTGACCACGAACGTAACCAAAAACAACCGGTTCGCGAACACCTCCACCACCGACTCGGTGATGGCGGCGGTGCACGAGGGCGTCCAGCACGTCATCTACATCCTGAAGGAAAACCGGACCTACGACCAGATTCTGGGCGACCTGGGACGCGGCAATGGCGATCCCACTTTGGCACTGTTCGGACAGACGATCACGCCAAATCTGCATAATCTGGCGCAAACCTTCGTTACCCTCGACAATTTCCGCGCCAGCGCTGAAGTCAGCTACGACGGATGGCCGTGGAGCACTTCAGCTCGCGCCCCCGACGTAATCGAACACCAATACCCGGTCAACTATGCGCAACGCGGCCTCAGCCTGGATGGCGGTACGAATCGCAGTGTGAACGTTGCCCTGCCGACCGTGGCCCAGCGCCAGGCCTCCGATCCCCTTTTTCCGGGCGGAGCCCTTTCGCCGGACGTGCCGGACGGAGAGGATCTGTTACCCGGTCAGACCGACGTGAGTGCGCCGGATGGACCGAACGATGAAATCAATACCGGCTATTTGTGGAACAACGCGCTGCGCGCCGGTCTCACGGTCCGCGACTATGGTTTCTTTGTAGATGGAACCTGCTATAGCGAGCCCGCCTGCCAGACTCCGCTGGCGCACGACCCGTTCGCCACCAACACCATCGTGTCCCCACCGGCGAGTGTCGCCCTGGCGCCCTTTACCGATCCGTACTTTCGCGGTTTCGACCCCTCATTCCCGGACTACTACCGCTTCAAAGAGTGGGAACGGGACTTCGATGCCAATTACGCCACGGGCGGAATGGCCAATTTGACGCTGGTCCGCTTCATGAAAGATCACACCGGAAACTTCGGGACCGCGATCGACGGCGTGAATACTCCGGATCGCGATGAAGCCGATAACGACTATGCGGTGGGCATGCTGGTCGAGAAGATCGCCAACAGCCCGGTATACAAAAACAACACTCTGATCTTCATCGTGGAAGATGACGCGCAGGATGGCGGCGACCACGTCGATTCGCACCGCACCACCGCCTATGTGGCGGGCGCCTACGTAAGGAATGCGCTGGTCTCCACGGCGTACAACACCATCGACTTCGTGCGCACCATGGAAGAAGTTCTGGGCCTGCAGCCAATGAATTTGAACGACGCGGTGGCGAATCCCATGACTGACGTCTTCAATACGGTGCCGAACCGGGAGTGGAGTTTCACCGCTACGCCTGCGTCGATTCTCTACTGCACCAACCTGCCGCTGCCCCAACCGGCGCAGCCTTGTGCGAACCCGACGCCGGACGCGAAGTATTGGGCGCGAGTCACCAAGGGAATGGACTTCACGGACGCGGATCGCGTGGATGGCGGGGTCTTCAATCGCATTCTCTGGAAGGGGCTGATGGGGGACAAACCTTATCCGGCCGCGCCGACCGGGAAAGACCTGCGCCAAAACCGCGAGAAGCTTCTGGCCGATTACAACCGGTCCCTGACGCAAGGAGCAGCGCGGAAACCGAAGACAGGCGGGGACTGACGACGAGGACATCACCCTGCGCCCTTGCGCGATGCGGAAAGACCGTACAACCAGGATACTAAACAACCAGGATACTAAGAAAATTCTTGCCTGGGTCATCGTCAAGGCGCGAGTGTAAACGCTCCTTGAAGCTGAATATTGTCGGAGGAGCCGCCGACCAGGATCTCGAACCTGCCGGGGTCGGCCGCCCAGTCTGTCTTTTCGACGTCGTAGTAGGAGAACGCTCGGCGGTCGAGCGTGAGCGTGACGTGGCGGGTTTCGCCGGGCTTGAGATCGACGCGGGCAAAGCCTTTCAGCTCTTTCACCGGGCGTGGAACTTTGGCGTGAGAATCGCCGACGTAAAGCTCTGCGACTTCTGCTCCTTGTCGTTTGCCGGTATTGGTGAGGTCAAAGGAAACCTGCACCGGCTGGGTGAGATTTCCTTCGGTTGGCGATACTGACAGATTCTTGTAAGCGAACGTCGTGTAGGAGAGCCCGTAGCCGAAGGGAAACATCGGCTTCACCCCGGACTTGTCGTAGCCCCGGTAGCCGAGAAAAACCCCTTCGGAGTATTTCACTGCCAATTCTCCGGCGGCGGGGTAATAGCTTTTGTAGGTCGGATTGTCTTCCCAGTGGCGCTCGAAAGAGGCGGGCAGTTTGCCGGACGGGCTGTAGTCACCGAAAAGAATCTGTGCCAGCGCCGTGCCGCCTTCCTGCCCCGGATACCAGGCGTGGAGCAGGGCGGGGACGACTTCGATCCACTTCGTCATGTCGACGTCGCCACCGGCGGTGAGGACGACGATCACATTCTTGTTCACGCTGGCGATTTGACGGATGAGTTCGTCCTGACCGCCGGGAAGAGTGAAGGTGCGATCGGACCCTTCGCCTTCGGTGTTGGCGTCGAATCCCACACAGACAATCACCGCGTCGGCTTTTGCGGCGAGGGCCTTGGTCTCGCGGCCGACGAACTCAGCGGCGCCGATCACTCCGAAACCGGCGCGGGCTGTGCCGATGGCCTCGAAATACTCGAAGCGGATCTTGTAAGCGTGGCCGGCTTCGAAGTGCGCAGAGTAGGTATCGACGGTTTCGGAGTGGCGCTGCCAGTCATCGATTACCGGCTGGTCGTCGATGTACAGGCGAACGCCATCGTCGGCAGAGCTGAAGAATCTGTAGTCGTCGGTCTTGGTAGGGGTGAAATAGCCCGTCCAGCGGATGGAGAAATGGTCGACGGGATGACCTGCAGCGTAGCTGTCATCGCCCCACTTGAAGTTGAGATGCGGCGAAACTACAACCATCGCGGGCGTGCCCTTCAGTTCGTCGTTGTCGAAGTACTCGCCGCTAAGACCGCGCTCACCGCCGGGTGAGACGACGAACTCGGAATGGTCGAAAACATCATCGAGCGGAGGCGTGTCGACGGCGTAGAGCACCTTGACCGCACTGCCGAGGTAGTTGCTCACACCTTCCAGAAAGCTGACGGAGTTGAAAGGCTTGGTCTCGGAACTGCCTCCGCCGCCGGGAACGGAGGGAAACGCGTTGGGACCGATCACGGCCAGGGTCTTCAACTTGGTTTTGTCGAGAGGAAGGATGTTCTGATCATTCTTGAGGAGAACCATGCCTTCGCGGGCTTCCTGCAGAGCGACTTCCCGGCCCTCCTGGCTGTAGAGAGGAATGCTGGCGTCGGTTTGGGGGCGGTCGAAGAATCCGTATTCGATGGCTTTGCGGAGAATGCGGCGAACTTTCTCGTCCACGGTGGTCTCGGAAACTTTGCCCTCTTTGATCGCGGGGACCAGCGTGGTCTTGTTCATGAATTTGCCGGTGGGCATCTCAAGGTCGAGTCCGTTGTTGGCGGCGGCGATGCCGTCGTAGGTGGCGTCCCAGTCGGACATGAGGATCCCGTCGAATCCCCACTCGTGTTTGAGGATGTCGACATTGATGTGATGGTTTTGCGTGGAGTGGACGCCGTTGATAAGGTTGTAAGAATCCATGACGGCGCCGACTTTGGCTTCGCGCACGGCGGCCTCGAAGGCCGGAAGGTAAATCTCACGGAGAGTACGTTCGTCGACGTCGGAGCTGAGATTGTGGCGGTTGAACTCCTGGTTGTTAGCGGCATAGTGTTTGGCCGTGGCGAGAACCTGCTGGCTCTGAATGCCTTCGACCAATCCGACAGCCATGCGGGAGGCAAGAAAAGGATCCTCGCCCAGATACTCGAAATTGCGGCCGCACATGGGAGCGCGGTAGATGTTCATACCGGGAGCGAGGATGATGTTGACGCCGCGGGCGCGGGCGTCTTTGCCCATCGCGGTGCCGACGCGGTGGGCGAGGTCGGCGTCCCAGGAAGCGGCGAGGGCGATTCCGGCGGGATAGGCGGTGGTGAGGCCGTAGTCGTGTACGCCCATGGGGCCGTCGGACATGCGCAGCGTGGGGATGTTTAGCCGGGGGATGGGGCGGATATAGAAGTCGTCGATGCCGCCGATGTAGTCGATCTTTTCTTCGAGCGTCATCTGGGAGACGAGGGAGTTGACCCGGCGGTCGATATCAGCGGGTGATTGCGCCAAGAGTGAGGAACAGAAGCAAATGAGTATTGTCAGCGCCCAGCTATGGTGCCTCATGGATTTCACCTACTTCCCGCGGCGATTTGCGCGTACCTGCCGTCGGAAGCTTAGGAATGCTTTCTGCCCGGCAAGTTCCACCAACTGTTCACGCTTCTTTTTTAAAGGCATACTCGCAGTCAAAAACTGTTGCCGGAGTCTTCCGATGTGCTGCACAAATGATGCCCACTCCGCCCCGAACTGTTTCTTCAGTTCGCGGCGCAGCCTGGCTGCCAGCGCCGGACTGTGCCCTTCGGTGGAGATGGCGATCTGCAGCGGACCTCGGCGCACCACGGCCGGATAGAAGAAGTCGCAGTGCTCCGGATCGTCAACCACATTGCAGAGTACACCCCGAGCCCGGCAAGCGCGAAACACAGCGTCGTTGGAGGCAGCGGAATTGGTAGCTGCCACCACTAGAAACGCGCTTCGTACATCTCGGGCCAAAAATGCCCGGTGGCGCCATGCCAGCTTGCCAGATCGCGCTTTTTCGCGAATCCAACTGACTGCTTTCGGGGCGACGATAACGACCTGCGCTCCGTGGTTCAGCAGCCCTGTTGCCTTCGCTGCCGCAACTCGTCCCGCGCCGACGACGACGCAGGTGCGTCCTTCGAGTCTGAGCATAATGGGGAAGCAAGTCATGTAGCCTCCGGCCGGTTCTTCAGTGCCATCGTATCGTAGAAATCTAAAGAGAAGCTAAGTCCGCCCTGGAGCATGACTTATAGCTCCTGCCCATATTCACAGCGGTCTGTGATAAAGATCACATCAAAATTTCCTATTCTCTATTACAGTAATGGGGTATGTGGAGTATCCAGCCGGCGGTGACCCCAGATCTTTCAGAAGCATCGTGGCGAAGCCAGGGAGACGCCTGATGCCCGACGACCAGACAAAAACCGAACTGCTCGACGAACTCGAAAAAGGTCCCTGGCCCAGCTTCGTCAAGGAAATCAAATCGGCTGGCCAGACCAGCGCCAGCGCCCGGGATCTCCTTCGCCAACTGGAGCTTTCCTACCAGGAGAAAAAGGGGCATTGGAAACACGGTGGTCTGGTCGGTGTGCTCGGCTATGGCGGTGGAGTCATCGGGCGCTACAGCGATGTCGGGGAGCAATTCCCCAACGTCGCCCACTTTCACACCATACGCGTCAACCAGCCAGCCGGCTGGTTTTATACGAGTGCGGCGCTGCGCGCGATCTGCGACATATGGGAGCGTCACGGCTCTGGCCTTACCAACATGCACGGGTCCACCGGTGATCTGATTCTGCTCGGCACCCACACCTCTGAACTCGAAGCGACATTTCAAGAGCTGGCGCACGCCGGGTTCGATCTGGGCGGTTCCGGATCTTCGTTCCGTACGCCTTCCTGCTGCGTCGGCATGGCCCGCTGCGAATGGGCCTGTTATGACGCGATGAAGCTGTGCTACGACCTGACCATGGCCTACCAGGACGAGATGCATCGTCCACCCTTCCCTTACAAGTTCAAACTCAAGTGCGCCGCCTGCCCGAATGATTGCGTGGCGGCGATTGCCCGCGCCGATCTTTCCATCATCGGCACCTGGAAAGACGAAATTCAGGTGGACGAGAGTGCGGTGACCGAGTACGCGTCCGCCGGCCTCAACCTCCAGAAGGATGTTTGCGACCTCTGCCCCACCAAGTGCATGGCATGGGATGGCCACAAGCTCAGCATTGAAAACCACGAATGCGTGCGCTGCATGCACTGCATCAACGTCATGCCAAAAGCGCTGCGGCCCGGCAAAGAGCGCGGAGCGATCATCATGATCGGCGGCAAGGCGCCCATCATGCAAGGCGCGCTGCTTTCTTCCGTTCTGGTTCCCTTCGTCGTCGCGGATGAACTGCTGGATACGCTGAAGGAGTTGCTCCGTCGCATCTGGGATTTCTGGGACGAATACGGCAACAATCGGGAGCGGGTCGGTGAAATGATCCAGCGAGTGGGGCTGCCCGCCTTCCTCGACGGTATCGGTCTCGACCCAGTGCCGGAAATGGTTTCCGCGCCCCGCGATAATCCCTACATTTTCTATCAGGTTCGTAAGGACGGTGAAAAATGAGCGCCACATCTGAGCCTCGGCTCACCGACATCGGACCGCCGCATTACGAAAAGTATCTGCATCCCCTGATCAAGAAGAACTATGGCCAGTGGAAGGTCCACGAAAATCTTGCCCCCGGAGTCTATTGCCATGTCGCGGAATCGGGCGACCGCATCTACACGGTGCGCGCAGGCACGCCGCGCTTGCTAAGCATCCAGACGCTTCGGATCTTTGCCGATTTAGCCGATAAATATTCTGGTGGTTATCTGCGCTTCACCAGCCGCAACAATGTCGAGTTTCTTCTGGATGATTCGGCCCGAATTGAGCCGCTGAAGCAGGAACTGATCGCCCTGGGATACCCGGTTGGCGGCACCAATAACGCCATCAGCAACATCGTGCATACCCAGGGATGGATCCATTGCCATTCCTCGGCAACCGATGCTTCGGGCCTGGTCAAGTGCGTGATGGATGCTCTCTACGAACGCTTCACACACCAGGACCTTCCGGCAAAATTGCGGATCGCCGTGGCCTGCTGTCTCAATATGTGCGGCGCGGTGCATTGTTCCGACATCGCCATCCTTGGCGTTCATCGCCTTCCCCCGAAGATTCAGCCCACGCTGCCCAGAGTGTGCGAGGTGCCGACGCTGATCGCTGCCTGCCCCACCGGAGCGATTCGTCCGGCGACTGTGGACGGCAAGAAATCGGTCGCCGTGGTGGAACAACAGTGTATGTATTGTGGCAATTGCTACACCGTATGCCCCGCCATGCCTATGAATGATGCGGACAACGACGGTTTGTCCATCTGGGTGGGCGGCAAGGTGAGTAATGCGCGGAGTGCACCCAGGTTTTCCAAGCTGGCGATTCCGTTCCTCCCCAATAATCCTCCGCGCTGGCCCGAGGTGGTCGAGGCCGTGGTGAAGATTGTGGACGTCTACGCGAAACACGCGCGCAAATACGAGCGGGTGGGCGAGTGGATTGAGCGCATCGGCTGGCCGCGCTTTTTCCAACTGACCGGGTTTGAGTTTACGCGTTATCACATTGATGACTTTAAGCACGCGGCGCTGACATATGCCAGATCGGCGCACGTTCGGTATTGAAGCGCCTTCTCCAATCCTCCCCCTGCGAGGAAGCTGGCTGATGGGGTTGTTCAAAGAAGTCAAGAAACCGGTTATTCGAAGCGTGGCGTCGGCCGCGAGCGAGATCAGCCCGTTGCGTCCTCGCTTTATGCCCAAGGCGCCGCCCTGTGCCTCGGCCTGCCCCAATGGCAGCGAAATCCGCGAGTTGATGGTGACCATCGCGCAAGCCAAAGACTACGGCTTGACGCGCGAACAGGCCTTCGAACGCGTCTGGAACCGGATCGTGGAACCGAACCCTTTCCCCGCGGTCACCGGCCGAATCTGTACGCACCCTTGCGAGACTGCCTGTAACCGCAGCGCCAAGGAAGGGCCAGTGGCGTTCAACGCAATCGAACGCGCAGTGGGAGATTTTGGGATTGCCAACCAGCTGAAGCTCTCGCGGATCGCGGTTCAACCGCGCGCGGAAAAAGTTGCCGTCATTGGCGCGGGCCCGGCTGGCTTGTCCTGCGCCTATCAGCTGGTTCGGCGAGGATACGCGGTCACCGTTTTCGAAGCCTTGCGCGAGCCGGGAGGCATGCTGCGCTACGGCATCCCGCAATTCCGCTTGCCGCGTGAGGTTCTCGACGCGGAGGTCGGCCGCATTCTCGACCTCGGCATCGAGCTGAAGTGCAATTGCGCGGTGGGAAAAGATATTTCTTTGGAGCAACTCCGCCGGGAATATACCGCCGTGTTCACCGGCATTGGCGCGCAAAAAGCAATCAAGCTGGACCTGCCGGGCGATGATGCTCCCAACGTACTCAGCGGAATTGGCTTCCTGAAAAGCGTGCACGGCGGCGAACAAATTGACGTGGGCAACAAGGTAGTTGTAGTGGGCGCGGGCGGCACGGCGTGCGATGTGGCCCGCCTGAGCAGGAGACTCGGCGCTGAAGTAACTATGGTGGGCCTGGAGATGACCGCCTCGAAGTCCGAGGCTGAAGCCGCGCGGGAAGAAGGTGTGCGCATCGAATACCCCGCCGTTGCCCTGGAAATCCTGCGGCGAAATGGACGCGCCGTGGGAGTGCGCTGTGTCCGCGTGAAGCCGGAGCCAGCGGATTCGAATGATACTCCACAACCTGTACCCATCCCGGGAAGCGAATTTGACCTGGAAGCGGACAGCGTCATTGTTGCCGTCCGCCAGCAGCCGGACTTCCGGGGTTTGGAGACTCTGCCCAACGGCAACGGATGGATCAAGACGGACGACTGGGGCAGAACCGCCATTGACGGCATCTTCGCCGGCGGCGACGGTCTGGGACTTGGCATCGCCACCGTTGCGATTGCTCAGGGGCGCTTGGCCGCCGAGGGCATCGACGCGCGTTTTCAGGGACGCCAGTTGGAAAAGTCGCCCGCGTTGCCTGCCATCCCGATCGAGAAGCTAAAGCTTGACTGGTATCCCGCAGTGCCGCGACACGAAGCGCAGCGGGTTGCGGTCGCCGAGCGCGAACTCAGCACCGAAGTCGACCGCGGATTAACGGAAGAGGAAGTGCTCGAAGAAGCCAGGCGGTGCATGTCTTGCGGCATGTGCATGGATTGCGAAACCTGCTGGATGTACTGCAGCAACAACTGCTTTGTCAGGTTGCCGAAAGGTGAACATTGCAAGATCAAGCTCGAAGTCTGTAACGGATGCAAGAAGTGCGCGGACGCATGTCCGAGCGGTTATATCGAACTGAACTGATGACACTAAGTTGATAACAAGGAGAGTAACTGTGCCGATATACGAGGTTGAGGGAAGAAGTTACGAAGTAGATGAAGACGGTTTCTTGCAGGAGCCGGAACGCTGGAACCATGAGGTGGCCAGGGACTTTGCCGGTACTGAAGCCATCACCGATCTGACCGAGGAGCACTGGAAGGTCATTGACTACATCCGCAATTACTACGTGGAGTTTGGAATCGCACCCATGATTCGGAAGCTCTGCAAGGAAACCGGGCACAAACTGAACGAGATCTACAAGCTGTTCCCCTCCGGGCCGGCCAAGGGAGCGTGCAAGCTGGCGGGGCTGCCGAAGCCCGCCGGCTGCGTGTAGAAGTCTTATGGATGCGACCGAGGCCATTCTCGAGCGGTGGGTTGCGCGAACAGCGGAATCTTACCCGCGTCACGCGGCGGCTCTTCTGCGCAAAGAACACGACCCCTTTCGCAATCCGGTTGGCGACACACTGCGCCGAAGTTTGTCGCAACTTCTGCGCGAGTTGTCAGGCGAGATGGATGCAACCGCAATCGATTCCGCTCTCGACCCGATCATCCGGCTCCAAGTGGTCCAAGGCTTCGCCTCCGACGACGCCGTGCGATTCGTATCTCTGCTGAAACCCATTCTCCGGGAACTCGATCCGGAACAAAACTCGGCAGTCCTCGGTGGCAAGATCGATGACGGCAGGATCGACCGGCTCGCAGTCATGGCCGCCGACAAGTACGCACAATGCCGCGAACAACTGGCGCGAATTCGGGCGAACGAAGTTCGGCGCGCGAACCACACGCCACAACGCATTCGCGCGGGGCGATCCGCATGAAGGCCCTCGCCCCGCTGCTGGCCGTTCTCGCGATCGTTGCGGTCGCCGCCCTGGGCGGATACGTGCATGCCGGCCTTGTTTTTCTTGCAGTGTTTGTTCCCTATGCGGCCTTCTCGGTTTTCCTCGTTGGCATCTGTTACCGTGTGGTGCGCTGGGCGTGGACCCCGGTGCCGTTCCGCATTCCCACCACCTGCGGCCAGCAAAAGTCGCTGCCCTGGATCAAGCCCGCATCCCTGGACAACCCGAGCACCGGTTGGGGCGCATTCCGTCGCATGGCGCTGGAGATTCTTCTGTTCCGATCGCTCTTCCGCAATAACCGCGCGCGGCTGCACGATCAGAGGCTAGTACTGGGTGAAGACCGATACTTGTGGCTGGGCGCTCTGGCGTTTCATTGGTCGTTGCTGGTGATTCTGCTCCGGCATCTGAGTTTGTTTGTCCAGCCGGTTCCAGGTCTTGTAAGTGTGCTATCGAGGCTGGACGGCGCTTTTCAAGTGGGAACTCCCGCAATTTACGTCTCTGACGTGGTCGTCCTGGGGGCGCTCCTGTACTTGACGGCGCGGCGATTTCGCAACCCGGAGGTCCGCTATGTTTCGCTTCCGATCGATTACCTAGCCTTGTTTCAGTGCCTGGGAATCGTGACCTCCGGCCTGCTTATGCGCTTCGTATTCCGCGTGGACGTGGCCGCGATCAAGCAGTTTGCGCTCGGATTAGCGGTCTTTCACCCAGTAGTTACAAACGCCATAACTACGATGTTTCTGATCCACTTACTTCTGGTCAGCGCCCTGGCTGCGTATTTTCCATTCAGCAAGCTTATGCACATGGGCGGAGTCTTTCTCAGCCCCACGCGCAATCTGGTTAACAACAATCGCAGCAGACGCCACGTTAACCCCTGGAATTATCCAGTGACGACTCACTCCTATGCCGAATGGGAGGACGAGTTCCGAGACAAACTGAAAGCCGCGAAACTTCCGCTTGAGACTGAAGATGCCGGAAAAATTACTGTCGATTGAACAGAACAATCCGGAAGGCGATTGGCGCGACGCCAAGGTCGAGTTTCGCAAGGGGACGATCTGTTACGGCGCGGCGCCGAAGAACATTACCTATCTCGGCCTGCCCAACCCGCGCCAGTGGCAACCTTTCGACGCGGACTGGAAACTTCCGCCCGACTGGAAACGAACCATTCTTGCAGGCATGAAAGAGCGATTGCAGAAGTACCGCTCTTTCCGCCTATTCATGGAAATCTGCGTGCGCTGCGGCGCCTGCGCCGACAAATGTCATTTCTATGTCGGCTCCGGCGATCCCAAGAACATGCCGGTGATGCGCGCCGAACTGATGCGCTCCGTCTATCGCCGTTATTTCACTCTCACGGGCCGGCTTTTTGGCGCGCTCGTGGGCGCGCGTGAGCTGACCGAAGACGTCATCAAGGAGTGGTTCTACTACTTTTACCAGTGCACCGAGTGCCGGCGCTGTTCGGTTTTCTGCCCTTATGGGATCGACACCGCCGAGATCACTATGATAGGCCGCGAGTTACTCGACCTGATCGGCTGCAACATTAATTGGGTCATGGAGCCTGCCGCCAACTGCTTCCGCACCGGCAATCATCTTGGAGTGCAGCCGCATGCCTTTCAGGACAGCATTCAGTTCGCCGCCGATGAAGCGGAGGAAATTACGGGCCTGCCGATCGAAGTTCCCATCAACCGCAAGGGCGCAGAGATTCTCTTCGTCATGCCCTCAGCCGATTACTTTGCCACCCCGCATTACTACACGCTGCTCGGCTACTTAATGTTGTTTCACGAAATCGGACTTGACTACACGCTCAGCACTTATGCGTCGGAAGGCGGTAACTTCGGCCTCTTTTCCTCGCACGAATTGACGAAAAGGCTGAATGCCAAGATCTACGAAGAAGCCAAGCGGCTGCGCGTCAAGTGGATTCTGGGCGGCGAGTGCGGCCACATGTGGCGCGTGTTCCATCAGTATATGGACACGATGAATGGTCCGGCCGATTTCCTCGAACCGCCGGTTTCGCCCATCACCGGAACGCGTTTCGAGAACGCCCGTTCCACGCGCGCGGTGCACATTTGCGAGTTCACCGCGGACCTTATCCATCACGGCAAACTGCGGCTCGACCCTCGCCGCAATGACCGGTGGAATGTTACCTACCACGACTCCTGCAATCCTTCGCGCGCCATGGGATTGCTGGAAGAGCCGCGCTACATCCTGAACAGCGTTTGCAGGAATTTCCATGAGATGCCGGAAAATACGATTCGCGAGCAAACCTTCTGCTGCGGCAGCGGCGCTGGGTTAGGCACGGATGAAAACCTGGAGATGCGCCTGCGCGGCGGCTTCCCGCGCGCCAACGCTGTCAAGCACGTCAAGGAAAAACATGGCGTGAACCTGCTGGCCTGCATTTGCGCCATCGACAAGGCAACGCTGCCCACGCTGATGGAGTACTGGGTCCCGGGCGTCGAAGTCGCCGGCGTACACGAGTTGCTGGGGAACGCGCTGGTCATGACCGGTGAAAAGGAACGAACCACTGATCTTCGTGGGGAATATCTACGCGGCGAACCGCTGGTGAATATAAGAGAGGAGGCAGCCCGTGAGTGATCGGCCACTTATTCTTGCGGGCCTGACTCTTTTCGTCGGGCTGGTAACAACGCCGATCTGGCACGGCGCTCTCGATAGGAAGGCCGCGCTGACCGCTCCGCCGATCAAGCTCCCCGCGCAGGAAAAACAGTGTGTCGCGCCCGCGAGTTACATGCGCACTTCTCACATGCAGTTGCTGGAGCATTGGAGAAACGAGGCGGTGCGCGATGGACAAAGGCAGTTCGTCGCATTCAACGGGAAAACTTACGACAAGAATCCTACTCGCACCTGCCTCACGCAGTGCCACACCGACCGCAAGGAATTTTGCGAGCGTTGCCATAACTATGCCGGCGTTTCCGATCCGGATTGTTGGCATTGCCACAATGATTCCCCGATAGCTTCGAGGAGCACGCCATGAAAATTACGCGAAAAGATTTTCTGCGGCTTTCGGGCCTGGGCTTGCTGGCCGTGGCGGGAAGGAAAGCTGTCCGCGCCGTTGCCGAGCGATCATCCGTACGATCATCCGGGCAAACCTCCGCGCCGCCCGCGAAATCCGTTCGCTGGGGCATGGCGATTGACCTCGAAAAATGCCGCCACAAGGACGGCTGCGACCGCTGCATCAAGGCCTGCCACTCGACGCACAACGTGCCGCAATTCGCCGACTGCGCACACGAGATCAAGTGGATATGGAAAGAGCCGTTCCAGGATGTATTCCCCGCCGCGCAGACCGGCTACACGCGCGAGTTCTTCGGAGACCTTCCCGTGTTGCTGGTGTGCAACCACTGCGACGATCCTCCCTGCCAGGACGTTTGCCCGGTCGACGCAACCTGGAAACGAGAGGACGGCGTGGTCACCATCGACTTTCATCGCTGCATTGGTTGCCGATATTGCATGGCTGCCTGCCCGTATGGGGCGCGCAGCTTTAACTGGCAGGATCCCCGGCCCGCCCTCGCAACCATCAACCCGGATTTCCCAACTCGCACGAAAGGTGTGGTGGAGAAGTGCAATTTCTGTGAAGAACGGCTGGCGAAGGGGCAGGGGCCGGCGTGCGCCGAGAGTTGCGAGGAAAAAGCCATCGTATTCGGCGATCTCGAAAAACCAGACTCCGAGGTGCGTCGGGTGTTGCGCTCGCGCTTTGCAGTGCAACGCAAACCGGAATTGGGCACTGGCCCGTCTGTGTATTACATCGTCTGAGTGTGCTTATGTTCATGTTTGAAAAAGCGCTCACAGGAAGCCGAAAATACTGGCTCTGGGTCGCCTCGCTTCTCCTTGTGGTTCTCGCGGGTTCTCTCTGCTATGTTTTGCAACTGATGCACGGGCTGGCCGTCACCGGACTCAGCCGCGATGTGAGTTGGGGCCTCTATATTGCGCAATTCACTTTCTTTGTGGGCGTCGCCGCTTCCGCGGTCATGGTCGTTCTGCCCTATTACTTGCACAGCTACCAGCAATTTAGCCGCGTCACACTCCTCGGCGAACTTCTGGCGGTCACGGCGGTCACGATGTGCATTCTCTTCATCTTCGTCGACTTGGGCCAGCCCGCGCGGGTTTTCAACATCGTGCTTCATCCCCAGCCGCAGTCCGTGATGTTCTGGGACATGATTGCGCTCGGCGGTTATCTGCTGATGAATGCGGCGATCGCCGTGGTCACGCTGACCGCGCAACGCGAACACGTACCCGTTCCCGGCTGGATCAAGCCCGTGATCATCCTCTCGATTCCCTGGGCGATCAGCATTCACACGGTCACCGCATTTCTCTATAGCGGATTGCCCGGCCGATCGTACTGGCTGACTGCGATCCTGGCGCCGCGCTTCCTGGCTTCTGCTTTTGCTTCCGGACCGGCTTTGTTGATTCTTTTGTGTCTGGCCTTGCATAAGTTGACCGGTTTTGATGCGGGACGGGAAGCCATCCAGAAGCTGGCGGTCATCGTGACCTATGCCACGGCCATCAACATTTTCTTCATCCTAACGGAGGTCTTCACCGCCTTCTACAGCGCGATTCCGGCGCATGAAGAGCACTTCAAATATCTCTTCATCGGCCTCAACGGCGACCGGCGCCTGGTGCCCTGGATGTGGCTCTCGGTGCTGCTTTCGTGGGTTGCATTGGCGTTGCTGCTGGTTCCAAAGTGGCGAACCAACATCCGTCTGCTGGTGGTGGCGTGCCTGTGTATTTTCGTTTCGATCTGGCTGGACAAAGGACTCGGGCTGATGGTTGGCGGCATGGTGCCTTCGCCGCTCGGAGCGGTCACGCGGTATGTGCCCACGCTGCCCGAGTCGACTATCGTTATAGGGATTTGGGCCATTGGCGCTTTGATGATCACGGTTTTGTGCAAGATCACGCTTTCGGTGTGGAAGGAGAACTGATGACAGAGATTTGTTCTGCGGAAATCCGGATGCCAACAACGAGTACTGGCAAAGTGTATTTGGTGGGCGCGGGACCGGGCCATCCCGATCTGCTTACGATCCGGGGGGCCGAACTGCTCAAGACTGCCGAAGTGATTGTGTACGACCGGCTGATCCAGGATGAGGTCTTAGCGCTGGCCAAGCCTTCCGCTGAAAAGATTTTCATGGGCAAGCCGCTGGGCAGACACTGTTCGCGGCAGGACGAGATCCACGACCTGCTGGTGCGCAAGGCCCGCGAAGGCAAGACGGTGGTCCGCCTCAAGGGCGGCGATCCGTTCCTGTTCGGGCGCGGCGGCGAAGAAGCCGAATATCTTGCCGAGCATGGAATTTCCTTCGAAGTGGTTCCGGGAGTTTCTTCCTGCCTGTCAGCGCCGCTGAGCGCAGGAATCGCAGTGACCCACCGCGACCGGGCCTCGTCGGTTGCCATTGTTACCGGCCACAACGCAGACGGAAACGACGAACGCCTGGACTGGTCTGCCTTGAGCAAAGTCGACACCCTGGTGGTTCTTATGGGCGTACACAACGCGGCGCACATTGCGCAGCGCTTAATGGCCGCCGGACGTTCCGCGGATACTCCAGCCGCCGCCGTCCAAATGGCCTTTTGGCCCGGGGAGAATGTTGTCTCGGCAACCCTCGGCACCATTGCGGATGAAGTGCGCCGCGCCCATGTCGAAGCCCCGGCAACATTGGTGATTGGCGAAGTCGTTCGCCTGCGCGAAAAATTGAAACATCATCAACAACACATCGGAGAGCACGCTGGCCGCGATTCCCTGATTCACCTTGTTCCTATTCCTGACCGGCCCTCAGGCGACACGCCGGATTTAGACACACTAAGTTTAGACACACTAAGTCTGGAAGAAGAGAGCGTGGGCCCGGCTCCCAGCGAGAAAGAGGTTCTCCAATGACGGATGCGACATCGGTCTCGATCGAAACTCTGGCGGAAGAAATGTACCGGCTGGTTGCGGACTGCGCCGGAAAGAGAAACCTGAAGCCCGGCGATCTGACCAAAGAGATGATCGCCAAACACGGCCCGGCGTGCAGCAAAGACGATTGCAAGAAAGCCCTGCGAATCTTGATCGACTCGGGCCGCTGCGTCTACAGCTACCTTGGAGGCTCTTACATCCAACTTCCGCCTGAGCCTGGCACTGAAATATGACAGATTCTCGTCCCATGCCGCGCCTACTGATTGCCGGTATGTCCGGTGGCTCGGGCAAGACGTTGGTTTCTCTAGCGCTCCTGCTCGCCCTGCGCCGTGCCGGATTTCAGGTACGCGCATTCAAGAAAGGGCCCGACTATATCGACGCCGCCTGGCTGGGCTGGGCAGCATCGCATCCCGCTCGCAATCTGGACACCTACCTGATGGGTCAGGACACCGTCCGCTCGTCGTTTATACGCAATGGGTTCGCCCGCAACGCGATCACGGATGGCGTCAACCTCATCGAAGGCAATCGCGGCCTGTTCGACGGCTTCGACGCTGCTGGCACGCACAGCAGTGCCGCCCTCAGCCACTGCCTCGCCACTCCGGTGCTGCTCGTGATCAACGCAGCCAAAGTCACGCGCACCGCAGCGGCTTTTGTCGCAGGATGCCGGGCACTTGATCCCGAGCTTCCGATTCGCGGCATCATTCTGAATAACGTGAATGGCCAGCGGCACGAACAAATCTTGCGTGAGGCGATTGAGTCCGCATGTGCAATCCCAGTTGTTGGCACAATTCGCAAAGCCGCCGTCAACCCACTTCCCGAGCGCTACCTCGGATTGGTTCCTCCTCAAGAACACGACGCCACAGAGCAAATCCAGGAAGATCTGCTGAAACTGGCGGATGGGTTCGATCTGGATGCCATCCTCTCGATCGCGCGGAGTGCGCCTGCGCTGGGGACCGATCCCCCAGAAGTTTCGATATCGGCAGTAAAGGACATCAAAGTTGGCTATCTGCGCGACTCCGCGTTCAGCTTCTATTACCCGGAGAATCTGGAGCAGTTGGAGCAAGGCGGCGCTGAACTCATCCCAATTTCTTCGCTTCAGAGTAACGCTCTGCCTGAAGGATTATGCGCGCTGTACATCGGAGGCGGATTTCCTGAAAAGTACGCGGAGGCCCTGTCGGCAAACCGGAGTTTTCTGGAGTCGATCCGGCAAGCCGCGCTCGGAGGTCTGCCCATTTACGCCGAATGTGGAGGCCTTATCCTGCTCGCCCAAACGCTGCACTGGGAAGGCAGAGCGTATCCGATGGCCGGAGTTTTTTCCTTTGACACCCAAGTCTGCAATACGCCACAGGGCCACGGCTACAGCGAACTCCGCGTGGATGCTCCGAACCCATTCCTTCCGGTGGGGCTCGTTCTACGCGGCCACGAGTTCCACTACTCGCGAATTTTGCTTAGGGATGGGGATAAGGACAAACCCGTGGATACTGCCGGCGCCGTGGTTCGAGGCGTTGGATGTTTTCAGAAACGCGATCTTGTCATCACCAGGAACGTAATGGCAGGCTATACCCACTTGCATGCTCTGGCTACTCCCGAATGGGCCAAAGCCTTTCTGAATGCAGCGCGCGGCTTCGCGTCTCGTGCCGCGCACCGAAATGCTTCATCTACTGTTGAAGTGATGGGCTAAGAGCCCGTCGTGCAAGTACGGTTCGTATCAGGGCATGCCTTCAGGCATGCCGTACGTGCCGTGTTATGAGAAGCGCCTTCAGGCGCTGAGTCCGCAGATTGTATTCCGCTACGCTGTCAGCCCTATGGGCTCTGGAGCTGCAATCAGCACGCGGCCGCGCTCCGGCTTCCGGACGCGCTCCCGTGCCCAGCTTGCAACTTCGGAGACGGCATGGATCGCGGCGGCCACTTCTGCCTCGGTATTGAATGCGCCCACCGAGAAACGCACGCCGCCGTGATTTTCCACTGTGCCCAATTGCGCGTGCACGAGCGGCGCGCAATGCAGGCCGGTGCGGACGGCGATGTCATGGTCGACGTCAAGCATGGTTCCGACGTCGGCCGGATCGGCCCCTTCCACGTTCACCAGGACAGTTGAGAGATGGTTCTCGAGCTGGTCGCAACAGTACAGGCGCACACCATCGATTTTGCGCAGGCCTTCCACCAACTGTTTGGCGAGCTTCATCTCATGCGCGTACACATTTTCAATTCCCTTTTCGTCAAGCCAGTCCTGGCCCGCCCAAAGAGCCGCCACTCCCACCATGTTCGGGGTGCCGAACTCGAGGCGCCACGGATATTCCTCCAGATGGTAGGGATCGACCGAGCGTACGCCCGTGCCGCCGGCGCGCATCTGTGCGATTTCAACATGCTTGCGGATACAAAGACCGCCGATGCCCATGCTGCCCATCAGTGCCTTGTGCCCGGTGAACGCGACCACATCAATATTCATTTCTTTCATGTTGATCGGGATCACGCCAGCGGTTTGCGCCGTGTCTACCAGGAAGGTTATGTCGTGCTCCCGACAAAGACGCCCCATTTCGCGGAGTGGCTGCACCGTGCCGATGACGTTTGAACCGTGGTTAACAATCAGCACTTTCGTGTTCGGCCGTATGGCCCGCTTGACCGCGTTGGGTTCGATGAACCCCGCGGCGTTGAAGGGCAGATAGGTCACCTCGGCTCCGCAATCGCGGACCAGGTGATTGACCGGCCGGATCACGGAGTTATGTTCCAGGTTGGTCGTGATCACGTGGTCGCCCTTGCCGATCAGCCCCGGAATAGCCAGGTTCAGCGCATCCGTCACGTTGTAGCTGAAGACGAGCCGCTCCGGCGCATCTTCGTCGCCGCCAAAGAACTTGGTCAAACGCTTGCGCAGGTTTGTCAGCAAGGAACCGGCTTCAATCGCCAGATCGTAACCGCTCCGCCCGGGGTTGACCCCGTGCGTGCGGTAGAACCGATCCATGAACTTGTAAACACTTTCTGGCTTGGGCCAGACGGTTGCAGCATTGTCAAAATAGATCAAGCCTTTTTCCATGTTCTGCTCCACAGCCAGGCGGCCTCCATGAATTCAGCAAAATCCGTCTCATCTATGTCTATCACATTATGTCTATCACATCTATGGGCATTATGCGCAATCTTGTCGCCGATCGGCCAGTGTTCAAAAAGCATGCAAAGCGTCTGCTGTTTCAGTAACTTACGGATAGCGGGGCGGATTGCCCATATGCCAACTATGCAATCTGTTACTGCTTAGCGGCAAAAAACAGCACAATGGAGCTGGCTTTCGGCGGCGGGGACAACTGAAGTGAGCAGGTTGCGCACGGAGTGCACCGACTCGAAGGCTCAGAGGCCGCGAGTGGGCCGCTCTCCGCATCCCTGCAGAGAATCAATGGAAGACATCGATTACCAGATTCAGGTTCGCGGAGGGGAGGAGGGGACGAGCGGAGACGTGTTTCCGCGTCCCCGCCCAGGTCACAAGGTGCGATGTCCCCGATCCGCCTGCAGCCGCAGCAGCGCAGCGACGAGCGCATCGATTTCCTCGTATGTGTTGTAGAGCGCCAGTGACGGACGCACTGTGCCGTCCACGCCCATACGCCGCAGAATCGGCTGAGCACAGTGGTGACCAGAGCGTACTGCGATGCCTTTCAGGTTGAGCGCAACGCCCACGTCCTCGGTACGCACGTCATCCAGAACAAAAGACAACACGCCTGCCTTTTCACGCGCCGTTCCGATCAGCCGCAGACCCGGAACCGTGAGCAGTCCCGCGGTCGCGTAGTTCAGGAGCTCGTGCTCGTATGCGGCAATACTTTCTATGCCGACCTGTTCAACATAGTCGAGTGCAGCGCCGAGCCCAACCGCGTCCGCGATATTGCCGGTGCCCGCTTCAAACCGCGCCGGTGGTACGTTGTAAGTGGTCTTCTCGAAGGTGACGTCCACGATCATATTGCCGCCGCCCTGCCAAGGCGGCATGGTCTCGAGCAGGTCGAGCTTTCCGTAAACAGCGCCGATTCCGGTGGGAGCGAAGACCTTGTGTCCAGAGAACACATAGAAATCGCAGTCGAGGGCCTGCACATCCGTCCGCATGTGGGAGACAGCTTGTGCCCCATCGACCAGCACACGCGCCCCATGGCGATGCGCCATCTCGACCATTTCGCGCGCTGGTGTGATCGTGCCCAGGGCGTTCGACACATGACTGAATGACACGATACGCGTGCGCGGGCTCAGCAGTTTTTCGTACTCTTCGAGGATGATTTCGCCGCGATCATTTACCGGCGCAACCCGCAGGCGAGCGCCTTTTTCCGAACACAGCTGCTGCCAAGGGACGATGTTGGCATGGTGCTCGAGCCAGGTGATGACCACCTCGTCGTCCTGCTGAACGTTGCGGCGTCCCCATGCCTGCGCGACCAGGTTGATGCCCTCGGTCGTGCCGCGAACAAAGATGATCTCGCGCGTCGAAGAAGCATTCAGGAAGCGGCGCGTCTTCTCGCGGGCGCTCTCATAGGCATCGGTGGCCCGCGCCGCAAGCGTGTGGGCAGCCCGATGGACGTTGGAATTCTCATGCCGGTAAAAATACGACAGGCGGTCAATCACCGCGTTCGGCTTCTGAGTGGTGGCGGCGTTATCGAGCCAGATCAACTGCCGGCCGTGGACCCGCTCTTGCAAGATAGGGAAATCCTGGCGGATCAACCGCGGATCGAGCGGACGCTTGGCAACCCCGAGTTCGCCTGGCTCCAGATCCGGGCGGAGTTCGACGGACTCGACACCTGGCGGCAGCGTGGTGCCCCGCGACGCTAATCTCTCCGCATCGGGAATATTGGCGGACGCACCGGGAACCGCCGGCGGCGGAACGCCAGGAACCGGTGACGTGATTGCGGGAGCACCAGGGAGTGCGGTCGGTAGCGCACGCAGGTCGGTTTCACTTGGAGACTTCGTCGGCATTGACGAAGGCAGAACTGGTACACCGGGAGGCGACTGCGCACCCGGCACTCCGGGAAAAGAAAACATCTCGCTGACTGGCGGAAATTTCGTCGCCTCGCCCGGGTACACAGCTTTTTCCGCACCGGCCGAATCGGCGGTGGCTTCCGGCATCGCAAATGACGGAGCGGACTTAGGGACAGCGAAAGTCGGTTCCGCTGCATTCGTCGGAGGCGCGGCGCCCGGCACGGCAGGTGTCATACCGAGAATGGGCTGCGACGCCGGTACGCTCGGCTGCGATGCATCCGCTTCCGGAACGCCGGGGACCGAAACGCCCGGTACGCGTGGGAAAGAGAATACGTCGTTTAACCCTGCAAAGTTGGGAGCTGTGGCCCATGGGTCAGTTCTGCTGGCATCGCCAGAATCGCCTGGCGCCGCAGGCGAGGCCGAGGCTGCTGCCAGGTCCGACCCACTCGGCGGAGCGGTCGGTGGCGACGCAGGCATGGCTGGGACACCCGGAAAGGAATAGATTTCAGCGGCAGGCGGAATCTGCGGCGCGGCGGCCCAAGGCCCACCCTTCCCTCCGTCGACAGAAGACGGCGAAGAGCCAGGTATCCCCGGTGGGTGCTGAGCGGCGGAACTAGGCACGAGCGACGTTGCGCCCGCCAGCGAAGCGGCAATCGCACGGAAATCGGCCTCATTCAGCGCGCCGGTGGGCGGCGACGAAGGCAGTTGCGGCCCCCCGGGAACTGAGCGCGGGTCTGGCGCCGCGGGAAACGAGAACATCTCCCGCGGATAATCCGGAGCAGCAACTCGTGGCGCCGCTCCGGGAACTGCGCGTAGATCGACCTCATTCGGCGAAACCGACGACACTGAGGGAGTCGCCGGCGCTCCCGGCAGCGCTGCAAAAAACTCGTTCGCGAGCTTCGCAATCACTGCCGGATCGGGCAGTGCAGCCATCGGCGCCGACATGCCTGCGTACTTCTGCTTGCCTTCTTCTTGCGCGGAAGACGATGTCTGCGAGTCGGTCGCTAAGCGATCACTTGTACTCGTGATATTGATCGACATTGACGCCCTCCAACACACCGATTGCATCTTCCGTGAGAGCTGCAATCGAGCAATAGAGCGAAATCAGGTACGAAGCAATTGCCTTATGATTGATGCCCATGAAGCGAACGGACAGGCTAGGCGTTACTTCTCCCGGAAGACCCGGTTGGAACAGCCCGATCACGCCCTGCTTCTTCTCTCCGGTGCGTAGCAACAGAATGTTGGTCTTCTCGCCCTTGATCGCCAGCTTGTCGCAAGGAACCAGCGGGATGCCGCGCCAAGTCACGAACTGTGAGCCATAAAGGTTCACCGTCGGTGGCGGAACGCCGCGTCGAGTGCACTCGCGGCCAAAAGCCGCGATCGCCCGCGGATGTGCCAGGAAGAAGCTAGGCTCCTTCCAGACCCTGGCAATCAGTTCATCCAGATCGTCCGGCGTGGGCGCTCCCTTTCTGGTCTTGACCTGGAACTCAGGGTCAACGTTATTGATTAATCCGTACTCGGCATTGTTGACCAGTTCGTTCTCCTGCCGCTCTTTCACTTTTTCGATCATCAGACGAAGCTGTTCGCGAATCTGGTCGTGCGGGCTCCGGTACAGATCGGAGATGCGGGTCTGCACGTCAAGCACGGTCGTGACCGCGTTCAGCGTGTACTCGCGTGGCTTCTCTTCGTAGTCCACGTAGATCTCGGGCAGATCGATCTCTTCATCGGGGCTGCACTCGATGGTTCGGGTGCCGGGGTGCGTGGGCTTCACTTTGTTGACACGGTAGGTGCCGGCTTCAACCGGTACCCACGACAGGAAAGTGACCAGCCAGCGCGGCGTGATCGTCTCCATCATGGGGACGGTTTTTGTGACATTCGCGAGCTGGCGCGCCTGCTGCTCGCTCAGCGTATGACGTACTTCAGCTTTTTCAGGCATGGCAGTTGCTCCTCAGTGGCGAAAGGGAAATCGTTGGCGTATGCGATACAGAGACTCATGGAGTACGGCTGCAAAGACGGATTCGAGAATTGGACACACCAATCTTGTCGACCGCCACGTGACTGATGAGATGTAACGCATCCAGATGCTAATGTCAAGTAATACCATCTCCATTATTAGGAATCCACATTCCCTGTGGAAAGCGGAAGCCGGGCGGGGACGCCCGGCTCTCCACCAGCAAGCCTGGGTCGACGGGCCGCGGCGCTAGTGCGGGAGTCTCGGCCTGAGCAACCCGTACAGCCAGGTTCCAGCGAGCGCGCTGGCAATGGCGACAATTATCACCGTGACTCCATTGCCCACAAGCGCGAAGAGTGGTCCGGGGCAAGCTCCCGTGAACGCCCAGCCCAGTCCGAAGATGGTGCCCCCAACCGCGTAGCGAACGCCGTGCCCCAGGCTCTTGGGCGGAATCTTGATCGGCTCACTTGAGATGGTCTTCAACCCGAGCCTCTTGATCACCGCGACCGAGGCGGCGGCAACCACCACCGCCGATGCGATGATCTCGTACATTCGAGGAGACTGAAACCGGAACATCTCCTGAATGCGGAACCAGGAAAGAACCTCAGACTTTGTTAGTGTGATTCCGAAGAAAACGCCGAGAAGACAGTAAGTCAGCAAAACGATCCCGGTCTGGCTGTGAGCCTGGCTGGGAGCTTGTTGATAAGTGGTCGTCGCGGTGGACATAGATCCTCAAAACAGCAGCGGAAGAATGAAATGGGTTGCGATAAGACCGCCGGCGAAGAAACCCACCACCGCGATCAACGACGATAGCTGTAAGTCGGCGAGGCCTGAGATGGCGTGACCGGACGTGCAGCCTCCAGCGTAAGCCGTGCCGAAACCGACCAGAAAGCCACCCACAATGACCGAGACAAATCCCTTGAGCGTGAGCAACGCGGACCACGTGAATACCTCGCGCGGCGCCAGCCCGGAGAAATCGTGAATGCCCAGCTTCGTCAGGGCAAGTCTGGTTTGCTCGGAGATCGCAACGTTCTGCGATCCCGCCCAGTGCGAAGCGAGGAAGCCGCCCACCAGAATGCCGGCCACGAAAAGAAGATTCCAAAGGCCGGTTTGCTTCCAGTCGTAACGAAAATAATCAGGCTTGCCGGGAACGACGGCAGAACACAGGTGCCGCAGGTTGCTGGAAACGCCAAACACCTTGTTACCGATGATCAGCAGCGCGGGCACGAACAATCCGATCACCGGACCGGCTACGTACCAGGGCCAGGGGGCGGAGACGAAAACCGCCATACTAACTGCCTCCTTAGAATTACTATCGCAAGAATTACTATCGCACGATTTTTGTTCGCTCGTGTGGATTGCGGCCGGAGTCGGGAGTCGGGAATCCCTCCATCCGGACCGCACCCAGTCAAGGCGAAGTTAGAAGCGATAAGAAATCCCCATACCAACCTGATGGCGAGCCTTCAGGTCGACTCCGTCGGCGATATTGCCGGCCGCCTGCACCACGCCGAGATCGAAATTGATGGGAATTTTACCCGGCGGAAGGACGCGGAGAAAATACGTCAACGTAGTGGGGATGGTGGGTCCCGGAACCTTATATAGGTAGTGGGGTTGCTGCGCCGCCTCCGAACCAACCACCAGCTTGCTTTTTGCCGGTCCGGGCAACACGAAACCGACGGCGCCAAATGCCCTGGCGACCCAAGCGGAGTTACCGTTTACATCGCCAGCGTTACCGGCAATTCCCATGATGACTGCATTCGTGCCCTTGACCCCCGCGTTCAGCACAATCGGCAGACCTTTCACCTGGGTGATCGTCTTCGTCCCCACCAGATAGATATCGCCGTCGTTCTGGTTGGTCTTGGGTGTTGTGGTAGTTCCGTAGACGCGCTGCACCTGTGTCCGGGCTACAAATCCAACCGAAATTGCCGGGATGAAATTGTTCTTGCCTGCGTTCTCGGGCACAAGGTTCACCTTTCCGTGGAAAATGTTGAACCCGCCGGTAAATAAGGAACTGAGAGGCGCCTCTGGATTAGTGTCGCTTCCCTCCGAGCTAAGGGCGCGCGTGTAGCCGACTTCCACGATCTTGAAAAGACCGATCGTCCCGGAAAGCTGAAAGTCATTCCCGATAACTGGCCCGGTATTCAAATAATGAAAACTAATCTGAGGATGCCCCACCCCGTCCGTTTTCGACGGACTCGTATAGGCGAACGGTGTCACCAGAGCCCCGGTTTGTCCCTCCCAGTTCAGTTGTGACCAGGCGCTGGGAACAAACAGTGCCAGCAGCAGAAGAGCGGCCAAGCAGGTCTTCAAACCCCTTGTTCTATGTGATTGAGAGCCAGAAACAAAAACTCGCTTCATTTTGTAATTCCTCCTAGAAAATTTAGATTAGGCCACTAGCAGAATCCTGATTCTTCCGAACCGCACTATGACTATGACTATGACGTCGAAAAGTATCCGTCAGTCGCAAACGCGGGAATCGCAAGAAGCAGCGTGAAAGCCAGCAAACGTTTCTTGAGGTCGATGCTCATGCGGGAAGATTCTCCTTAGGTTGAGTGCAGCCAGGCAATATTAATACAAGTTAATGAATAGACATTATAGGGTATTACGGGATGGTTTGGCAAGATTTTCTCTAACCGCCTTGAGACTTGTGCCCGGTGCCCTCGCTTACGTCCTTTGTATCCTCTCCTGAGGGAAGCAGATCAAGCCCACAACTTGCCGACCCAGAAGGTTGGGTAGGTGATGAGCTACGCAGGACAGGAGAATGACCGGCGTACCGGCCTCAGAGGGGAGCAATCGCGACAGCACGGACCCAGCCGACGACGTGCACCGCGATGAGAGCAGCGTCTGGCTAGCCTACGCGTTTATTTCCGGCGTCGTTCAACGCTGGGGAGGGGTGGCCTCATGGCACGCTCTTTGTCCGGGCGCTCGCCGGGCTCTGCTGGTGGTTCGAGATCTTTGCTCGCACTGGAACCTGGGTTCTTGGCCTCGGCAGTCGCGGTTGCTCCATCGTCATCATGAAGAACAACGTTAAGGAGTGAACTGTGGACGTGCAAATTATCTCCTACGTCATACTTGATAAATCCCATTTTTCTGAACCGGTTCATGAAGAAGCTGACCCGCGAACGGGTCGTCCCCACCATTTCTGCCAGGGTCTCCTGACTTAGCCTCGGCACCGACATTTCGGACACGCCTTCGGTGCCGAATTGGGCCATCAGCAGAAGAACCCGCGCCAGCCGTTTTTCGCTGGAGTTGAAAAGTTGATCGACCAGATCATCCTGATATCGAATGTTTCGCTTCAGCAAATATTTGAGAAACATGGCCGACAATTTTGGCTCTAGACTCATTCCAAGCATCATCGCCTTCCTCTCGATATGCAGAAGGACGCAGTCTGTCATTGCGGTTGCAGACGACATTCGTAGCGGCTGACCGGCAAGACCACCCTCGCCAAAAAAATCTCCGATGCTCAAAATCCCCAGAGTTGCTTCTTTCCCGCGTTCCGATACAACGCTGAGCCGCACCTTCCCCGTTTGGATATAGAAGAGGCCGTCCGAAGGTTCGCCTTGAGCGAAGATCGTGCTTTTCCTCTGAAAAGGTTGCTTATCCCTACCCTTCCCAATGGTGGAAAGAAAGGCGTGGGGATTGAAATCATGTTTTTTCTTCGCGATCGTGATTTGTGCTGGCACAGGGACCGTCCTGACAGGTGGAGATGCCACCACAGTCAACTATGCGGGAAAGGATAAGTTTCCGCTGGTCAGTAATGCTCACAATGGATGATTCATAGGAACTCCTTCGCCAGCGCTGCCGTTCTGGAATACGTGGTTTCCCACGGGAGTGGGGATGACAAGATCTTTCACGCAAATGATCCGCGCGGCGGGGAAGATAGGAACATCTGGCGAATGGCATCGGATGGAAGCAACCCGCCCCTCAGCCTAATAGTCTCGAAACAGCAGCTCTTCAAGAGCCATCCGTCGCACCTGCCAAAAGTCGCGTTCGTCCCCATTCACAGTCAACCTGCACTCGCCCTCGTTATTGAAGGTCAGGGTCACATCAAACATCGGATTGCCTTTATCGTCCTGCACTGAAATCGCGTGCTCGGTCAGGCTGAATATTACTGACTTGCGCACATCTTTGGCTTCCAGAAGAACCGTAAAGCCGCCGCCATTCTCCACCAACGAGAACTTATAAGGGGAATTATTGGGGCGCAGGGCGTTGCGAGTCTTGACGTCCTCTTCAACTTGCAATCTGAGTTTCTTGAATACATTCGGCAGAGAGCATGAGGAACGCTCAGTTACCCAGTCGAACTTCGACTTATCCTTCTCCACTTTGTCGTTCACGCTTTCACCTCCAAAATGTCGCCCACTCTCGAATGACTCTGCACGGCTCCTTCATGCATTGCTCGGCCGTGCCCCGCTAATTATAGAACCGCACTGCCGCCCGGCCGGGCAGGCTCAGCCGGAGCGACCGTAGAACTGCTCAGCTCTTATTGGAAGCAACACTACGAGCGTGTAAATTCCCAGAGTTGTGCCCAGGGGAATATTGGAAAGCGACAAAAATCCGGCAAGGAGGGCGAGCGTGCGGCCTGATCGCTGTCCTGCAAGCAGAGCCAGTCCAGCGATGAGCCCTAGAATGCCGCAGACCACCGACAAAACTATCATTACTGTGTACAGGAAATGGAAAATTCCCAGCAGCGTAAACGGGTCAGGCACGCGGTTGAGCAGAGCGCCGAACATTAAGGCAGCGGTCCTGCCATAGACGACCAGGCAGACCGCCATGATCAGGCGAATGACTCCGTAAACTATCCAACAGCTTCCCAAGGTTCGAATGTGACCACTTAGGCTCTGGGCAACCGGATCGTCCGAGGACATGACTGCCTCCTGGCATGACTTGGCAAAGTCTATCATCGACGTGGCGCGAGGTCTGGCGGGCCTATTTCTTCGCGCAACAACTCCTCTTTCTGGTACGCTGCATACCTATGCGCCTCCACCTCCACCCTAGCCTCTTTTTCTTAGTCGCCGTAGCCGGTTCCCTCTTCGCCCAAAACCTCAAACCAGTTGCCGACCGTCTCGCCGCCCAGAACGCCCTTTTCGAAGAGCAGTACGAGACCGATCTTCGCAACTTTCCGCAGCGCGCCACCGCCTTCGGCGACTACCGCTACAACGACAAACTCGCCGAGTACTCGCTCGTTGCCCTCGCCCAGCGCCACCAGACCGACGAGGCCTTCCTGGCGCGGCTTGAAGCCATTCCGAGTACTGGCTTCTCCGACCAGGACCAACTCTCGCACGACCTCCTGGTTCGTGTCCTCCAGCAGCGCATCGCCGACTTCGGCCTCAAAGAGTACGAGATGCCAATCAATCAGCAGAATGGCGTCCATACCGACCTCGCGGATCTGCCGCTGTCCGTCCCGCTCGACTCCGTCAAGCACTACGAGGACTACATCGCCCGTCTTCACCAGATCCCTCGCGTCCTCAGCCAGACCACCGAAGTCCTTCGCGCCGGCATGAAGGACAAGCTCATGCCCGTCCGATTTCTGATTGAGAAACTCCCCGTCCAGTGTCAGGGCATTATCGACGCCGACCCTTTTCTGATCCCAACCAAGAAATATCCTGCGGACATCTCCCCTGAAGACCAGAAACGCTTGACCCAGCAGATCACCGACGCCATCAACATCGACGTCATACCAGCCTACAAGACCTTCGCCGCCTTCCTCCAAACGGAATACGCCCCGGAAGGTCGTACTACACTCGCGATCACCTCTCTGCCGGACGGCGAGAAGCGCTACCAAAACGATATCTACGCCCGGACCACCACCCGCAAGACGCCGGACGAGATCCATCAACTCGGTCTTCGCGAGATCGACCGCATCCAGGCTGAGATGACCGCGATCGCCAAGAAAGCGGGCTTCGCCGACCTCGCCTCCTTCCGCGCCTCACTCAAGACCAACCCTAAATACATTCCGACCTCCGCGGAACAGATCCTCGAAGACTTCCGCCACTACATCACCCAGATGGAGCCGAAGCTTCCGCAGCTCTTCAACCTTCTTCCGAAGTCGCCGGTCACCGTCGAAGCCATACCCGACTTCCAGTCCGCCGCTGCAACCCACTACGTCACCGGCACGCCGGACGGCAAGCGTCCCGGCCGCGTCGTCGTTGCCACCTCCAACTTCGCCGAGCGCTCGCTCATCGACGACGAGGCGATCGCCTATCACGAAGGCATCCCCGGACATCACCTGCAGCTATCCGTGCAGCAGCAGCTCACCGGGTTGCCCAAGTTTCGCCTCCATGGTCTCGGCTTCAACGCGTACGTCGAAGGCTGGGCCCTGTACGCCGAGCAACTCGGCAAAGAGGTCGGCTTCTACCAGGATCCCGTCTCGGACTACGGCCGCCTTTCTTCCGAGCTCTTCCGCGCCGTACGTCTGGTCGTCGACACGGGCATCCACTCCAAAGGATGGACCCGCGATCAGGTCGTGGACTTCTTCCGCAAGTCCGGCGCTATCGATGAGCCCTCGATCCAGTCCGAAACCGACCGTTACATCGCGTGGCCCGCGCAAGCCCTGAGTTACAAGCTCGGCCAGCTCAAGATCCGCGAACTCCGCGAACGCGCTCAAAGAGAATTGGGCCCCAAATTTGACATCCGCAGCTTCCACGACGAGATGATCAACGGCGGAACGCTTCCTCTCGATCTCCTCGACGCGCGTACCGACAAATGGATCGCAGAACAGAAATCAAAGTGACGCCGACTGGGAAATAGCTTTCAGTTGTGCCGAAGTGTAGAGCTCTGTTGCAAGGATTTCCAACTTGGCGGTTAACGCGCTTTTCGGAAAGTCCGTCACCATGTGACCTCCGCACTTGCTGTGTCTCCGCACCCTGTGTTTGACTTGCTGGTTGACAATAGCGGCCCTTCCGAGGAAACCGCGATGGGGCGACGATGACGGCCGCGTTCACGGTCAACGCATTTACGGTAAAAATGTCCGCCCCGGTCAGGAGGCTCGTTCCTGCATGGCCGAAGTCGAAACCAAGTCTCTTCCCGCGAACGCCTACCAGCCGTTGAAGGATGGCGAAATCTACCTGCCGCTGGTGCCCGCCAGCATGGCGCCACCGGAGGTGACCTGGCGCGCGGTGCTGTGGGGCACGTTGCTGTGTATCATCTTCAGCGTCGCGTCGGCCTATTCCGCCCTCAAGGTCGGCCAGGGAATGGAGGCGGCGATTCCCATCTCCATCCTCGCCATCGGCCTGGCGCGCGTCTACCGGCGGCGCTCCACCGTGCTCGAGAACATGATCATCACCGGCATGGGCGGTGCCTCTGGCAGCGTGGTGGCCGGTGCCGTTTTCACCGTGCCGGCGCTCTACATTCTCCACCTCGACCCGCATCCGGTGCAGACCATCTTCATCTGCCTGGCCGGCGGCTGCCTGGGCATCCTCTTCCTCATTCCGCTGCGGCGTTACTTTGTGCGCGAAATGCACGGCAAGTTTCCCTTTCCGGAGGCCACGGCCATCACCGAAGTTCTCGTCACCGGTGAGAAAGGCGGCTCTCAAGCCAGGCTGCTGCTCCAGGCCACCGTCATCGCCGCGCTTTACGACTTCTTTGTCACCACGTTCCACGTCTGGAAGGAGTACCTGAACTTCCAGTTCGTGCCCGCGTTCCGGTCACTGGCCGACCGTGGGCGCATGGTCTTCAATTTCGACGCGGTCAGCTTCATCCTCGGCCTGGGCTACGTGATGGGCCTGCGCATTTCCATGATCTTTTGCGCCGGCGGCATTCTGGTGAACTTTGTGCTCATCCCGACCATCTGGTTCATCGGCAGCCACATGGGCGAGGTCACCGTGTATCCCGCGACCATCCCCATTTCGCACATGACGGCCGTGGACATTTACCGCAATTATGTGCGCTTCATCGGCGTGGGCGCCATCGCCACCGCCGGCCTCGTTGGCATCCTCAAGTCGCTGCGTATCGTCGTCGGATCCTTCGGCATCGCGCTGCACGCTTTCCGCCACGGCGAAGCGCCGCAGATGGAACGCACCGACCGTGACATTCCCATCCTCACCATCCTCCTCGGCGTGGTGCTGGGAGCAATCGGAGTGGCCGTCTTCTTCGGACAACTTCATGTTTCGTGGACCGTGGTCGCCGTGGGCCTGGCGCTGACGCTGTTCTTCTCATTCTTCTTCACCACGGTGGCGGCCAACGCCATTGCCACCACGGCCAACAACCCGGCTAGCGGCATGACGTTACTCACCGTCATCGTCTCCGCCATCGTGTTGCTGAAGTTCGGGCTCTCCGGGACCACCGGCATGTTCTTCGTGATGGCCCTGGCCGGCATGGTTTGTGTAGCCCTGTGCGCCTCGGGACAGTTCATTACCGACCTGAAAGCCGGCTACTGGCTCGGTTCCACGCCTTCGGCGCAGGAGAAGGTGAAGTTTATCGGGGTCATCGCGGCGGCCATCACCGCGGGGTTAACCATTATCCTGCTGGCCAAGGCCTTCCAGTTCGGGGAAGCCGTGGCTGGCGACTCGCGGCAGGTTCTGGTCGCGCCCCAAGCCTCGGCACTGAAAGCCGTGGTGTCGGGATTCATGAGCGGCCAGCCCGTCGCCTATATGTTGTTCGGCATCGGCGCCATGGTCACCGTCGTGCTCGAGATGCTCGGCCTCTCTTCCATGGTCTTCGCGCTGGGAATCTATTTGCCGCTGCAACTGACCACGCCAATCCTGGCCGGCGGATTCCTCTCGCACCTGGTGAACAAGCGCGGCGAGAAGGTTGGCGGCCAGCACGGCAATACCATCCGCGAGCGCGGCATCATCATTGCCGGCGGCTTGATGGCGGGTGGCGCGCTCGGCGGAGTGATTGGGGCGGCGTTGCGCGTGCTGCCGCGCTTCAAGGAAGAATGGATTCAGACGCCTTTCTACGAGAATATGCCGGTCTCGCAAATGCTCTCAGCGCTGGGCTTCGTAGCGCTTTGCGTCTACACGTATCTAATGTCAATGAAGAAGCAAAAGAACGACTAGAGCGCTGGTGATAGAACGCTGGTGCCCCAGGTTCGCGCGCGTTTTGTGCGCGCTAACCTGGGCCCATGCAGAACCAACAATTTCAACGGAGACTTACAAATGACCCAATCTGATCTTTCCATCGCAGACGCAGTTCTCGGTATCGACACGCTTTGGGGTGGCGATGTCATGTGTCCCTCTGGCACGGGACGATTCATCGCCGACTCGTGGTTCTCGGATGAGCCGCTCCCTCCGGCCTACACGCATCCCACTGCGGCGCGCCTCCGAGCCGCAGGCGGCGTTACCGGCAAGGACACCGCTGCCGTCGCCGACTATCTGCGCGAAATGGGAACCGAGATCATCCGCTCCATGGACGCCATAAACGTCGAGGCTCGACGCGTGGGCGGCTTGCGCGGCGCTTATCTCGAAGGCCTGAATATTTGCCTGACCACGATGTGGGAACTCGCCATGGAAACCGCCGGCAAGGGCAACCGCGTGCCTTATGAGCAGAGCGTCAAGGCATCCACCGGGCGCCCACCCGAGCCCAGCGACCCGACGGCTAAGCGAGCCCGTGTTGCCGAATTGCTCGGCCGCGCGGGCTATTCAACCTCCAGTGCCGCCGGCCTTCTCGGAGCGGTCGATGCCTGGCGGCGGGATCGCGTGGTTCCGATGGCTTCGGTTCGCGCGCTGGGCGCGGCAATGATCGCTCACTTTGACCGCCTCAGCGTGGCCAATTTGGTGCCCTATCTTCCCCAGGATCTCTCTTCCGTGCCTCGGGCCAATATTGAATTCTTGCCCATTAAGGACGCCTGGTTCTCGGGCTCGATGAACTACATTGGCCGAGCGCGGAACGCGGATGGCAGTCCGAAATACGAAGCCACCTACGAGATCAACGCCTCGTTGCAAATTTCCGTGCCTGAGTTCGAGCAACTGGTGAGCCACGAAGTCGTGCCCGGGCACGTTACCACCTTTGCCTACTTGCAGGATCACTATGTGCACGGGAAAGCCAGCTTCGAAGCCACGATATTGACCATGAACACCCGCGCGGCCACGCTGTTCGAGGGACTCGCGAACAATGCCATTCTTATCGCTCATGGCGTAACTGAAATCGAGCAACTACCCGACGAAGATTTGCAGATCGGCGTGCTGCTGGCTCTGTTGCAGGATGATGCCAAGAATCAATCGTCGTATCTGACCTGGGGTGAAAAAATGCAGCGTGAGAAAGTGGCTGCCGTTCTTCGCCGGGATTTTCTCGTCACCGAAGAGCGCGCGGACAAGCTTTCTGGCGCCTGGGGTCAACATCCGTTACTGGGCCGAATGTATCTTCCAGCTTATCGGGCAGGAACGGAGCGAGTCGCACAATTGCGGCGCATCCATCCGGCAAATCGCATTCTGCCGGCAATCTACGGCTGCTCCGGGTTAGTTGATATCGTGACCATCGACGAGATGTTGAAGCAAGAGTAACTCAGGCGGGCCATTGCCTGACTGGGTTTAGCAGCCTGTGGTGCAAGTGCGATTTGTATCAGAGTATGCCTTCAGGCATACCGTTAAGTGCCGATTATGAGAGCGCCTTTAGGCGCTGCTTCTAAGCGCTGGAGTTTCACCACAGGCTGTTAGCCGCAAGCACTGTCTGGTATTCTTCTTGATCCAACTGTGTGTGCGCAACACGAATCTCGACAAATGAAAACTCCTTTTTCTGACGACGTACCAGGTTCGATCGACCGCATCTCACCCAGGCATGTGTTTGAGGCCAGGATTCGAATTCGTCTGGAACGGGACAGCCGGAGACTTAGCCTGCAGGGCTGGGCGCGGAATCTCAGCGAAAGCGGCCTGGGGGCGTTTGTTGCCGAAGCTCTCACGCTGGGCGAGTTGGTAACGCTCGAAGTCCCGCTGCCCGGCTCCGAGAAGCAGGTGATCCCGGCAAGAGTCGTTCGTGCCTTGGGAACAGAGTATGGATTTCAGTTCACGGCACTGAGCGCTGAGCAACGTTGGCAGATTCAGGCAGCACTGAAGGGCCACCCCGTGATCCCCTACCACAACGAATGATGACTCTAAGTGCCGGCGGGCCAAGCGATTGCACCAAAATCAGTGCAATTGCATCTAAGTGAATAATCGCGAAAATAAACGTCTAAAACTTGGCGGTGTACCCCGCTCCGCCCGCTTGCTATTCTAATAAGAGGTGGCAAGGATGAAGCGGAACCTACGTTCCCAGAATAATGCGCCCGGCGATTGAGGAACATGCAGTCGGCCAAACAGCAGCCTTAGGCGGGTTGCTGATAACTAATAACTGATAGCTGAGAGCTAACGGCTAAGAGCCAACAGCTGAAACCCAGCATCGCGAGTTATCCATCCCATGCAAATGGTGTTCGACGTTTTCGCGCAGATTTTCGGCACCCTCTGGGCGCACAAACTGCGTTCGTTCCTCACCATGTTCGGCATCGCCTGGGGGGTCGGTTCCCTGCTCCTCTTGGTCGGGCTCGGCGAAGGCTTCAGAACCGGCAACCGGCGCAACCTTTCGGAGTTAGGCGAAAACATCATGTTTCTCTTCCCCGGCCGCGCTCCCGCCGTCCCGGGCAGCATGAACTCCGCCCGCGAGTACCGGCTCACCTACCAGGATTACCTCGATGTCCGCAGAGAATCTCCGCACATCAAGGCCATCACCCCCGTTCTTGCCACCAGCGACGTGCATGCCGTCAGCGAGTTCGCCAGCGCCAGTGGCCAACTTACCGGCGCCGAACCGCAGTACAACGGAATCCGTTTCCTCCCGCTGATGCAGGGACGCTGGCTCAACGACCTCGACGAAACCCAGAAACGCTACGTCGTTGTCCTCGGCGATGAGATGACCCACAATCTTTTTCCGGGACGTCCTGCGATCGGTTCGTTCATTCTGCTCAATGACCACCGCTTCGAAGTCATCGGCACGCTGAAGCGCGTCGGCCGCGGCGACGAGAACTCCACCAACATGCGCGCCTATATTCCCTTCCAGGTCATGCGCAGCGATTTCCCGCTGAAAGGCGAGGAAGCATACGACGCGATCTCGTTTCTCAACTATCAGCCCCGCGTCGCCGACGAACACGCGCTCGCCGAGGATGAGGCTCACCGCGTCATCGCCCGCAATCACCACTTCGATTATCACGATGAAGACGCGTTCGAGGGCTGGGATACCGTCCAGCAAGCGCAAATGATGGGCACCATCTTCGATGCCATGAACGAATTCCTCGGCACCGTCGGTCTGGTCACGCTCGCGCTCGGCGCCATCGGCGTCATCAACATCATGCTCATCGCGGTCACCGAACGCACTCGCGAAATCGGATTGCGCAAAGCTCTGGGCGCCACCAACCGCAGCATCATGCTGCAATTCTTCGCCGAGGGCGTTCTGCTCACGCTGGTCAGCGGACTGATCGGCATGGCGCTGGCTAGCGGCCTCATGGCCCTGCTCGGCAACTACAATGGTCCCGCCGGCTTCGATCCGCCGCGGCTCGTTCTAAGAACTGCGATCCTCGCCATCGCCAGCCTTACTCTCGCAGGCGTCGCCGCCGGACTCTATCCGGCGCGCAAGGCCGCCCGCCTGGAACCGGTTGAAGCCTTAAGGCAGGAATGAAATGGATTTTGTAATTTGGTAATCGTGTAATTTTGTAATCTGGAATCGCGCGGTTTTAGGTTTTCAAATTACCAAATTACCAGATTACAAAATTACCAAATGGGTTCTAAGATGATGCGCGACCTGCTCCAGGAATCCTACGATGCCATGCGCTACAACCGGCGCCGCACCGCGCTCACCATGCTGGGCATGGCCTGGGGCATTGCCACCGTCGTCATGCTGCTCGCCTACGGCGATGGCTTCGGCATCGCCATCGCCAACATCTTTGCCAACTTCGGCACGAAGCTGATGATCGTCGTTCCCGGTCGCTCCTCCATGCAGGCCGGTGGCCAGAAGGCCGGCGCCGAAACCCGCCTCACCCTGGACGACATCGACCTGCTCACCACCAACATTCCACAGATCACCCACATCACTCCCAGTTGCAACAAAGACGCAACCGTGCAGTACGACACTCGCTCGTACACCATGAGCGTCAACGGCGAATATCCCAACACCTTCGCCATCCGCGCTCTGGCCCTCGCCCAGGGACGCTTTTACAACGCCGAGGATCAGAACCAGCGCGCGCGGGTCGCCGTCATTGGTTCCGAAGCCAAAGAAAAGCTTTTCTCCGGACGCAACGCCCTCGGTGAGCACATCCGGATTGATGGCATCAGCTTTGAAGTCGTCGGTGTTCTCAGCCCCAAGATGCAGGCCGGCGACGACAATATCAATCGCGTCGTCTACGTCCCGTTCACCACCATGAGCGACCTCAAGGACACCCACTACCTCGACTCCGTCTGGTTCAGTTACGAGACCAGCGACTATGCGCGGATCGAGCAATCCGTGCGCTACACCATGGCTGCCCAGCACAAGTTCAATCCCGCCGATCGCCGCGCCCTGCGTGTCTTTAATCTCATGGAGCAGATCCACCAGTTCGAGGTCATCACCATCGGCCTCAAGATTCTGCTCGCTTTCATCGGCACCCTCACTCTGGGCATCGGCGGCGTCGGTTTGATGAACATCATGCTCGTCTCCGTCACCCAGCGCACCCGCGAAATCGGCGTGGAGAAAGCCCTCGGCGCGCGCCGCCGCCACATCTTCCTCCAGTTTCTCGCCGAGGCGCTCACCATCACCTTCATCGGCGGACTCCTCGGCATCGCCCTCGCCTACGTCGTTGCCTTCTCCGTCGGCAGACTTACGCTCTACAGCGCCATGGCCAAACACGCCGAAGGCGGAGACATCCGCCTCACGATCAACCCCGTCACCCTGATCGTCGCCGTCCTCATCCTCACCGCCGTCGGACTCATCAGCGGCATGGTCCCGGCCATCCGCGCCTCCCGCCTCGACCCCATCGAAGCTCTCCGCTACGAATAGGACTGATAGCTGAAAGCTAAGAGCTAAGAACCAAAAGCGCTCATGTTAGATTCAAAGACGCGGCTTGCAGCGTCTTCCGCCGTTGGAGTTCGAGACGCGGCAAACCGCGTCCCGAGGAATGCTGTTATTCTTTCTCTTCTCCAAGGGGAGATCCATTAATGTTTGAGGACTTGAAAGGCCGGACCGCGGTCGTCTTTGGAGTGGCCAATAAGCGTTCGATCGCGTGGGCAATTGCGCAAGGCCTGCACGCGGCGGGTGCGAACCTCGCCATCACGTATCAGAACGAGCGCCTGGAACAAGAGGCCAGAGACCTGGTTCTTTCGCTGCCCGGCGCGGAAGGATTCATGTGCGACGTTTCGAACGATGCGGCGATCGCAGGCCTGTTCGAAAAGCTCAAAGAGCGCTACGGCAAGTTGCATGTGCTGGTGCACAGCGTGGCGTTCGCTCCCGCGGAGGAATTGAAGGGCGATTTCGTGAATACGACGCGTGAAGGCTTCCGCATCGCGCACGACGTGAGCGTATATTCGCTGATCGCAGTCTGCCGGGCCGCCGCGCCGCTGATGGAAGACGGCGGCAGCGTCATCACCATGACTTACTACGGCGCGGAAAAAGTTGTTCCCAACTACAACGTGATGGGCGTAGCCAAAGCCGCGCTGGAGTGCACCGTCCGCTACCTGGCTCACGATCTGGGCCGAAAGAAAATTCGGGTCAACGCCATTTCCGCCGGGCCAATCAAAACGCTGGCCGCGCGCGGCATCTCCGGCCTGGGAGACATGATGAAAGGCCACGCCGAGCGCGCGCCTCTGCAACGCAATGTGGAGGTCAGCGAGGTGGGCAGCACCGGTGTGTTTCTTGCTTCCGACGCCAGCTCCGGTATCACCGGCGAAATCATCTACGTGGATTGCGGATACAACATCATGGGGTTCTGAAAAATGGGTTCTGAAAGCTGGCAATCCCGGTTACGAGACTGATTCCTCCCCTGCTTTTGACAATTTATTGACAAAAGTTCCTGGGCAGTCAGCGGTAACCTTACTTTCTATGAAGTATCAGCGGATTCTCTGCCTCTGTGCCTGCGTGACATTGTTGCTGACCCCGTGTTTTGCGCACCACATGGCGCTCGTGGTCAATAAGGACAACACCGTTCAAAACGTCACATCCGCTCATCTGGCCAGGATTTTCAAAGGGGAAGTGAAGAAGTGGCCCGATGGCAGGAATGTTGTGCTGGTGTTGCACAACTCTTCGCCGGACGAGATCGTCACCCTGGAACATCTGAACAAGATGACCGAGGCGGAGGTGAAAGCGCTGCTCGCCTTGCACAAAGATTCCATCCGCACGGTGGGAACAGATGCGGATGTGATCGATGCCGTGGCCACCACTCCGGGCGCGATCGGCTTCGTCGAAGAACGATCGATCACCGATCGTGTGGGCGTCGTCAAGGTAGACGGTAAACTGCCGATGGAGGCCGGCTATTTACCGCATTAGAATTAATCTGGCCTTGATTAGGAATTCCTCCCCCGCGCCTCCGTGCGCGTAATACCTTCGTCACGTAATATTTTTGTAATGTGATCTGGGATCACGGCGAAGAGCCTCCACAGCGCAATATCCTTCGAGCATGGGATCTATCGAAATTCATCCAAAGGGAAGTCACGCTCGCGTCCTACTCAGCTCGGTGTTCGGGCCTTATGCGCAAGACGACGAATTTGGCAGCCGGTCCATCAATCCGATGGAGCTCTATCACAACCAGGTCACGCGCGCGCAAGGCAGCTTTTCGCTGCGCATGTTCCATCGCTCCTGGGGCATCATGATGATTCAGGAAAATATTTCGGCGCCCTGCAGCGTGCTGGATTTTCCTACCCGCAAAGCCTTTGCCCGTGAATTGACCACGAACCACTACGACGTGGTTGGAATCTCCGCCATCATCGTGAACGTTGGCAAGGTCCGGGAAATGTGCCGCATGGTGCGAGAACTATCGCCGGACTCGGCGATCGTGGTCGGCGGACACGTAGCTGCCATCCCCGGCATTGAGACCATGATCGACGCCGACCACATCGTAAAGGGTGAAGGGATTTCCTGGATGCGCCGCTATCTGGGAGAAGACGAGCACGCGCCGATTAAACATCCTATGATTGTTTCCGGTCTGGAGACGCGCATCATGGGAATCCGTCTCCCGAATCGGAAGGGCGGTACGGCAGCGACCATCATCCCGTCGGTGGGCTGCCCCATGGGATGCAACTTCTGCACGACGTCGGCTTTTTTTGGCGGCAAAGGAAAGTTCGTCAACTTTTACGAGACCGGCGATGAACTGTTTGATGTGATGTGCGGAATCGAATCCAAACTCAAAGTACATTCCTTCTTTGTGATGGACGAAAACTTCCTGCTGCACCGCACGCGCGCCATGCAACTGCTGAAGCGCATGAAAGAGGCCGGCAAGAGCTGGGAGCTTTCGGTGTTTGCGTCCGCCAACGCGATTCGAAAATACACCATGCTGGAACTGGTCGAGCTCGGCATTTCCTGGGTATGGATGGGTTTGGAATCCCCCCGGTCCAGCTATAGCAAGCTGCAGGGTGAAGAAGTCGGGCAACTCACGCGCGAACTTCGCGAACACGGGATACGAGTGCAGGGCTCGACCATCGTCGGACTCGAGCACCACACGCCCGATAACATCGTCGAGGAAATCGAGGCGGCGATCAACTACCAGACCGACTTCCACCAGTTCATGCTCTACACGCCGGTCCCGGGCACGCCGCTTTACCAGGAAATGTCCGATCAGGGTCGTCTGCTGCCGGGCGTTGACTTCGCTGACGTCCATGGGCAGTACAAATTTAATTTCCGGCACGCCGCCATCTCCCGTGAGGATTCAAAGCGGTTCCTGGATTGGGCGTTCTGGCGCGATTTTGAGAGTAATGGGCCAAGTCTTTATCGCATGTGCCAGACCATGCTCAAAGGCTGGCAACGCTACAAGGACTACCCCGATCCACGCGTGCGTGAGCGGTTTACGCGGGAAATGAAGAAGCTCAGCAGCGCCTACAATGCGGCGCTATGGGTGATGGAAAAAGAATTCAAGAGAGTCAATCGCAGCGTGAGTGATCGGATTCACAAACTGCGCCGCGAAGTCGAGAAGGAGTTCCCGGTCGTCGCCCGCCTCACCGCCGCATCGCTCGGTCCCATCCTGTTGTGGTCCACGCGCCGCGAGGAGAATCGCCTGGCAAAAGGACGCACCTACGAACCCCCAACTTTTATCGAGCGCCGCAATTGGGTATCGGCTTCATAGATCGCTGATGCAGAGGATCGCTGATGGAGAGCCGGGCGTCCCCGCCCGGCTAAGCGGGCGAGACACCCATACCTCCAGGGGCAGCCGGCTACAGAGATCCTCCCGGGGCTGCCATGTACCAGCCTTCCGCCAGAAATTGCGCGATGGAACGTTCCTGAATACCTTCCTGCACGCGCAGTTCATGGTTCAGAAAATGGTAGGAAAGGGTTCCGGCGCCGCGGTCACCGGAATCGACGCGGTCGATGCGAATGCGATTGCCGTCGCGATCGGCGCAGATTACGCCCACTTCCAGATCTGGCTCGGCAGCTTTCCTGATGGTTGCTTCGGTTCTCGGGGGCATCATTTAATTGTATGAGGAAAGAATTGTATGGGGAAAGAATTGTATGGAGAAAGACCAGCTGAAGAACGCGCGGCTTGAATGCTGATTCTGTTCCATCGGGGCGGGCGGCGCGGTTGCCGGATTCCGCACCATGCGTCATGATGTAAACAGAATGCGCTCTCGCTACCTGGTGTTTGCCTTCTTTGCCGCTGCGATGCTCTTCTCGATGGTACGGGAATGGAGCGCCCCTACAGGCTGCCCGCGGCTGCCGATGACCGGGAAGGTTCACACCCGGCCTCTTCGCCCCCAACCTCAATGAGGCTGCTTCTTTAGTTTCCGCCGGATATCGGGCCAGAACTCCTTGATCACCAGCGTAATCGTGTCGTAGCCCACCTGCGATCCCCACACACTGGCTGTATTTTTCAAGGTGCGGTCACTGGCCGTGTAATCCAAGTCGCCGTCACTCTTCCTGCCGATCAAAGTGCGGCCGGGATGGTAACTGTAGGTGGAAATGCCCGACGCGATGGCGCTGCCAAAAATTTCGGAGAAGTTGAATTGACGGTGCCCGGAATCGCTGCGAGTTACGAAAATTCGGCTGACGGCATAACCGGTGCGGTCAAAGAAACTGCCGTGGCCTGACTGAAAATAGCGCGGATCCTGGTGAAGCACGGAAGGAAGAATCGCGCCCACAAAAAAATTCTCGATGGTGCCGTCGGCAGCGTAGGCGCCGTAGCGCTTGCCGTACCCTTCGGCGCCTTGTCCGTAACCGGGCTCGCTATTTTCGGCTTGGCTGATACCGGAGAGCGCACCGTACCAGACAATCTGAATAGGGTCGAAGGAGCCTCGGGCGACAACTTTGAATTTCTGCCCGGCCGTCAGGGGCGGCGCTTGTCCAGCATTCTCCAAGGTCAAGAAGTTGGGTAGAGCAAAAAAGAGCCGGTCTTTGGACGTGCTGGGGGACGTGCCGGACTGGTCGTTGGCTGCGCCCTTAGCGCCTGGGCTGTCCTTGTCCTTATCCTTGCCCTGGCTCTGAGTTTGATCGGCAGGTTGGGCTGTTTGGCCGGCTGACGGTTTAGCTGGAGGAGGCGTTTGCACTGGTGCTTGGCCGACGCCGGTCGCGGGCGGTTGCGCGGACTGGTTCGCGTCTGAGGTCGCAGGCGGTGGCGCGTTTTGCCCGGCGCAAAAAGCCGCAGTGACGAACATCAACAGGATCAATAGGCAGACAAGTGCGAAATGGGTGAGTTTCAAGTTGATTCCGGCTCCAAATTCAGTTGATTGAAATGCGCCCCGGCCCAATGTTGGCAGTCTCTCGAAAGACCACGGGATTCAACGAGTGGTCCGTCGGATTCTGCGCTCAGTCTCCCCCACTCGCTCCAGGGTGATTTCCAAGTTCTGATCGCGTTGCAAGCAAGGGAATTTGTCTCCCCACTCTATCAGTAAGATGCAGTTGGGCGTGAGAAGGTCGTCAAGGCCGAGCGTTTCCAGTTCGCGCTGGGTATCGAGGCGGTAAAGGTCAATGTGGTACAGGGTGGTTTGGGGTCCGCGGTATTCGTGGACGAGCGTGAAGGTAGGGCTGGTCACGTCCTCGGCGCGAGCCGCCTCGAACCCTTCCGCGATCCCCTTCACCAGGGTCGTCTTTCCCGCTCCAAGGTCGCCACGCAGCAGCACGATGAGCGGAGGAGATAGTTCGGCCGCAAGGCTCCTGCCGTAAGCGATCGTCTCCTCGGCGGAGTGAGTGATGGTCTCGGTCGTCATCCCGGAGGGTTCAGTATAGCGAAGCAGCAAAAAAGTGGTCAGTGGCCAGTGGATAGTAAACAGGTGCCAGTGGATAGATGTCGCATGCCCGTAGGCGGTTAGTAAATGGTAGGGCTTGTGGTTTTACCGACCACTGGCCACTGACGACTGCCTTCTGCCCCCGCCTCAGAGTCCGGGCGGCGTCCGCAGTTGGTCGGAAAGGGGGTCCAGAAAACTGCGGTCCAGAGCGGAATCGAGCGCCATCCGCAGCTTGCGGTGGTCATCGTCGGCTAGGGCGATAAAGCGAAAGGGCTGAAGACACGCACTCTGAAACTTGCGCGTCGGGTGCAGCATTTCGGCCATTCCGTGGATGGGACCCGATCGGGTGTGGAAGGCGATTTCCACGAAATCTCCGGTCGAAAGCTCGTGCTGCAACTGCAGCAATCCGCCGGTGATGGAAATGGATTGTAGTTTTGCGCGCGCCCGCTGGCCGCCCTCGGCCATTACTGCGGCCGCGACAGATCCATTGAGTTGTACTCGGGGAGAACGCCCGTTGGCATTGGATTGGGGGAAGTGAGTCATAGCCAATTAAACTATGCCATGCTCCGGTCCGATGGGGCAGATTACCAAAGCGCTTGTCCACGGGCGTATGCTTAACCACAGGGCCAATCGGCTTCTGCCCGTTGTCCAGGTTTGCGATAATAACGGCAGTAACTTTTCGGGCCTCCGCCCAAGAGAGTACCTTTGTGTACTCAAGCACTGATAAGACAAAGTTTGCGCAATGCGAGGCGCTCAGAAATATGGCTATTGCAAGAGGGTCAAGATTGCAGTATGCGGTCACGGCGGTTTGCTTGCTGGCGGCGTTGCTGACGGGCTGCTCGCGGGATCCGAACGTCCGCAAGCAGAAGTACCTGGAGAGCGGCCAGCGCTTCTTCGACAAAGGCCAGTACCGGGAAGCGGAGATTCAGTTCGAGAACGCCATTCAGGTTGATTCGCGTTTCGCCGACGCCCACTACAAGATGGCGCTGGCAGCGATGAAGCTGCAGCAGTGGCCGACCGCCTATCAGGAACTGTCGACCACCATCCAGCTCCAGCCCGACCAATATGCCGCGCACCTTGACATGGCCAATCTGCTGATCCTCGGTCGTCAGTTCAATGACGCCAAGGAGCATCTCGATTTGCTCGTGGATAAGCAGCCCAACAACCCCGACGTCTACGTCGCGCGGGCCAACTACAACGCTGGCATGAATAACACCACGGCCGCGCTGGCGGACCTGCAGAAGGCGTTGCAACTGGATCCCATCCGTTCCGACACCTATCTGAATTTGGCTGTGCTCCAGATGCGCGCGCAACAGTGGGACGACGCGGAGAAAAGTTTCAAGAAAGCGGTCGAACTGAGTCCCAAGTCCGCGAACGCGCTGCTCTCGCTGGGGAACTTCTACCAGACTCGCGGGCGATTTCCCGAGGCTGAGCAGTGGTTCCGGCGCGCCATTGAGGCCGCACCGGACGATCCCAACCCCACGATCTCTCTCGCCAGCCTCTACATGGCCGAGAACAAGCTCGGTCAAGCCGAGGATTTCCTGCGTCAGTCGAAGAAGAATTTCCCGAATAATTCCGTGGGCTACCGCATGCTTGGCGATTTCTATTTTGCCAATAACCAGCTCGACAAAGCCACCGACGAGTATGCCACGTTGTATCAGGCCCACCCCAAGGACATGGTGGCCAAGAAGAATTACATCCAACTGCTGATCCTGAAGGACCGGCTCGACGAGGCTCGCAAGTTGAATGATGAAGTCGTGAAGGCAAGGCCGGGTGATACCGACGCCCAGATTTACAAGGGCGAGATCGAGCTTCGCAGCGGCAAGACCAACGACGCCGTCAATACGCTGCAAGCCGTGTTGAAGAATGATCCCGATAACGCCGTGGCGCATTACCAGCAGGGCCTCGCATTCGACCTGCTGGGCAACACCAACCGGGCAGAAACGGAGTGGCGCGATGCGGTTCGACTGCGTCCTGACATCGTGGAAGCGCACCGGGCGTTGGCAGGCGTTGCCATCCACCGGCACGATGCCAGTGGGCTGACACAGGAAGCGGACCAGATCATAGCCTTACAGCCCGCAGCTCCTGACGGATACCTGCTGCGCGCGGGCGCCGAAATTGATCGCAAGCAGTACGCCACCGCGGATGAGTACGTCCATCGGTCCCTGGAAAAGGAACCCATTAATCCCGCCGCCTATGTGCTGTTGGGCAACCTGCGGCTGGCACAGAGCCAGTATGCCGAAGCGCAAAAAGCTTACCAGCAGGCTCTCGATCAGGATCCGAATTCCACCGACGCACTGGGCGGCATGCTCAACGTGGACCTGGCGCAGAAGCAACCGGACCGGGCCGTCGCTACCGCAAAGACACAGTTGGCCAGGTATCCCAAGAACGTCGGGTTTCACCTCATGCTGGGCCAACTCCTGATGGAACAGAAAAAAGACCTGGCGGGGGCAGAAGACGAATTCAAACAAGCCTCCGACTTGGATAAGAAAAACAGCGAGGCGCTGGCTAAACTCGGCATGGTGCAGAACCTGCGCGGCGCCACGGATCAGGCGCTGCAAACCTATCTCGATGGCTCCAGGATCAATCCCAAGGAGATCGCTTTCTACCTGCTGGCCGGGGGCATTTACGAGACCAGGCAGGATTGGGACCACGCCAAGCAGCAATACCAGAAGGTGCTGGAGATTCAGCCGGAAAATCCGCTAGCCTCCAACAATCTGGCCTACGTGATGCTGCAGCAAGGCGGCAATGTGGACGTTGCTTTCGCCATGGCGCAGACTGCCCGGCGTCAGCTTCCCGATAATCCGAACTCCGCCGACACCCTGGGCTGGGCTTTCTACCACAAACACGTCTACGCGTCCGCGATTACCCTGTTCAAAGAAGCGGTGAAAAAAGAACCGGACAACGCACTCTACAACTACCACCTGGGCATGGCCTACGCCAAGAGTGGTCAGGCCGCGCTGGCTAAACAACAACTGGACCGCGTGGTGAAGATCAAGCCGGATTTCCCGGGCGTTGACGAACTGCGCCAGGCAGTGGCCGAGGCGAAAGGGTAGAGAGTCGTCTTGCCAGCTCGCGAGGTCACACGCCGTCACTGAATCGCATCGTGCTTCGCGAGGTTATGTTTGGCGCACAACAGCTGGATGTTTTCGGCTTCTTTCGACGATCCTCCAAGGGAGTAAGGAATTATGTGGTCGAAATGCAAATTCTTGGAACTGCCACACCTCACGCAGCATCCCTTATCCCGTTTCCACACTTCCAACTTGACGTGAGTAGGAATAACGCGGTCATGCTCAAGAGAGACACTGCGAGACGTCTCCGAAAACGGCACATCGCCGACTAGCTGCAACTTGAATTTGAATACTTTTCGAGATCCCGATTTCTCCTGCCACGAATCGATCAGTTCAAAGACTCCGTTGTAAACCCATATTCCATCGCGGATCTTCTCAAAGACTCTCACCCGTTCCGGAGCGGCAGTTCCATCCTTAAACCTTCTTGCTGCCTCTGCAAACAATCCATTTTGGGTTGGTTTACTGTTTGGCTGAAACTCGGGCTGGTCGACTATCTTGGGATCAACGACGCCTCTAGTCCGCGGTACGTCGTGCCCCTCATAGATGATGACACGGCCGTCCTGCTCGACCCTGTCCTGATATGGCGCGCCTGATCTCTGGCTCATCAGAATAAGGCTCTCGCCATCCCTGATCCGATAGTTCATCCCGCGTTGGAGATTCACTCCAAACGGAGCACACATCTCTAGATAGGAAATAACGTCGCCTGGACTTAGCATCAAGGTCTGAGGCTTACATCATACCGGCAATTCTTCCTGCATCCATCCCCCCGCCGCTTCAGGCTTGGGCTCGCTGGCAAGATCCAGAACCAGCTTTTCGAGGATCAACCGTTTGCCGGGAGGATTCGAGCGCAGCGCCAGATCGGCTTTCGCGACCAGGCGAATGGAGCGCGTCAGTTCCCGCTTCGATTTGTAACGCCGCGCCTGCCGGATGATATCGTCGGCGGCAAACGGCGGCACGCGAAAGCCCTGCCACAATGCCGCCCAAAGCATGCGCTGGTCGCGCACGTTGCGCTCCAGGATGACCAGCATCTGGCGAAAAGTTTTGGCCAGCATGTAGAGATGGCCAATGGCAGCTTCTTCGCCGTCCCCGGTCGAAAGCAGCGCATCGAGCACTTCGAGCGCGCGCACCCGATCCTTGGAGGAAATCGCATCGGTCAACTCATAGAGCGAGCGCTGTTTCGCGGCAAGCACCATGGTCTCGACATCGCCGAGCGTAATTTTGTTCTTCTCGCCAACGTAAAGAATCAACTTCTCCAGTTCATTGGAAACCATCATCATGTCGCCGCCCAGCGCGTCCACTAACTCGCGGGCGCCGTCGGCGTCGATTTTGACGGCGCGCGTGGCGCAGTACTCGCCAATCCAACGAACCGCTTCACCCTCCTGCACGCGACTCAGTTCCACAATGCCGCAGAACGGACCCAGATCTTCGCGGATCTTCTGATAGCGGTCCTTGTCCGTCATCTCCATGCGGCGGGCGTCGGCGGGAATGCTGATGTGGTCGGCAACAAACACCAGGAGCGCATCGGGATTGGGATTCTTGCAGTACGCTTCGATGGCTGCGATCTTCTCTTCATTTGAGCCGCGGCCAAACAGCGTCTTCACGCCGCGCACGAAAAATACCTGAAACGGCGCCATCAGCGAGGGGGTGCGGGCGCGATCCAGAACTTCAGTCAGCGAAGTTTCGCTGAGGTCGAACTCAAACAAACCGAAGTCGCGCGAGTCGGGAGCGACCAGGTGCTCGAGAATGGCGTCGCGGCAACGTTTGCGAAAAAACGCTTCATCGCCAACCAACACATAAGCCGGCTTCAGCTGGCGCGACTCCAGTTCAGAGAGAAAGCGGTCCGCCTGACTGAAGGCGCGCATCGCCATTAGTACGCCTCCAGAATGTTGGCCACGAGCGTCCGCGCGAAATCCCGCGACAACCGATTGACGGCCGGAGAATCTTCCTGAAAAAAACTGGTGAGATCGCGCGAAATTTCGTACTGATCGTGAAAAAGATAGGCAGGATTCTCGAAGAGCACCTTGCCGTGACGGTCGGTCAGTGTCACCTGCACGCTCACCGTGACCAGGGCGCTGATCGCGCGCCCGGTGCTGGAATCGTAGACCAGCGGATTCGCCGATGCCGATAAAACGGTGGCCTTGAGCACCGCATCCGCGTCGCCGTTGGTTTCATGAACTACATGGTACTGGGTGCGGGCGTTGAATTCGCGCACCACGGCGTCCGTCAACAGTTGCTCGATGCGAAACGTCTGGCTGTGGCTGACGAAGCCGGGAATCGCGATGGTGCGGATGTTCTGTGGCAGTTCGACTGCATTTCCAGCGGTGTGGTAGCCGCAGTCGGTCGAGATCGACGCCAGGCCCATTCCAAGTGCTACTGCAGCCGCCCACCGGTTCGTCGTCCGCTCAATCATTGAATCTGACCTCGCGGCCGGGATGCGGTCATGGTCTCGGCGCACTCCACCGCGGTCAAAGCGGCAACCCGCAGGTTGTCGGTCGTGGCCCAGAGCCACACGCTGTTCTTGTGATTCACGTCGCTGGTGAGCGAGACCAGAATATCTCCCTGACCGGCAGCGCTCACGTTGGTTGGAGTATCTTCCGGACTGCCGCTCACGATCACGTGCTCTCCCGTGAGGGCCTGCGAAAGATCCGCGATCGCGACTGGCTTCTCCATCTCCAGGTAAACGGAAAAACCGTGCCCATGGAAGACTGGCGCCTGCAGCACCTGTAGCGCCGGCTCGGCTGCGCCGCGGGCAATGCGCCGATAGTGCTTCCGGATTCGTTGCGACACAGCTTCCAGCGCCAATTCAGATCTTTGCCCGTAGCGCGGCACCAGGTTGAAGGCCACTTGGATGTCGAACACATTCTTCGGCAATTCCTGGAAGGAGAGCAGATTCACCGTCTGCTCGTGCAGTTCGTCCATACCCTTCTGGCCGTTCTCGGAGGCCGGTTCAAACACGGTCGCGACCATGCGTTCGATTTTGCCGGCCTTCTCGCTGCGCAAGGCGAGCAGCGCGAGGACCGTAGCCGCGGGATGGGCCACCACCACCGGGCCCGGTTGCAACTCCGGGGCAATGGGCTGGCCCGTCTGCCGCTCGATCCAGGGTGAGCGGACCGATGCTCCCGCTTCATTTTCCAGCGCGTACGAGAGATCCACGATGGTATCGCCCAGGTCGTGCGCCGCCTTCCAGTTATTACGCGTAGAGCGTGGATCGGAAGCGAAGAAGGCGAAGTCCACGCGCTCAAACTGTTCCGAGCGGATGCTCTGGATAAAGCTCACCTCGTCGCCGACCGCTTCCAGTTGGCCGAGAGACTCGTCGTCATCGAGCAACCGGACATCGACGGCGGGAAACTTCCGTTCGCGCAGAATTTCGGCGACCTCTTTCCCCTTGAGTGATGCCGCGCCGACGATCGCCACGCGATAAAGATTCGTGCCGCGGAGATCGGCCTGCGAGCTGGCGGATTTGGAAATGGGAGTCATGGATTCTGAGATGCCTCCCGGTACGCCGGTGGTGCAGGCGGAGTCTTGCGATGGAAGATCCACTGCAGGCGCCAGAGAACGCCGGAAGCCATATACAGTACGGCAACCGCGAAGAGTACGGGGCGCGAAAATCGCGCGATCAATGCGATCAGCACGGCGATCAGCACAATCAGGCGGAAGGGATGGCGCGAACGAAAATCAATATCCTTGAAGCTATAGAAACGCCACGTGCTGACCATCAGATAGCCAACCACGACCACCATCATCAACCAGCTCATCGCCGTCCACCAGGAAGTCACAGGCACGCCGGCGGAGTAGTGAACGACCGCCGCAATCACTCCCGCACCGGCTGGAATCGGCATGCCCACAAAATATTTCTTCCCCGGACGTCCCGGATTCGAAGGCTCCGGATTCTTCGCAATGTTGAAGCGCGCCAGGCGGCTCGCGCCTGCCATGAGGAACGCGAAGCAGGCGATCGAACCCAGTTCTGTAATTTTCAGGCGCAGGTCGGGCGCAATGGTCATCGGCAACAGATGAAATCCCCACATCCAGGCAAGCAGCGACGGGGCAACGCCGAAGGTGATCACGTCGGCCAGCGAATCCAGTTCCCTGCCAAAATCGCTGGAGGTGTGGGTCATGCGCGCGATGCGGCCGTCCAGACCGTCGAACAGTACGGCAAAGCCAATGGCCATCGCGGCAAAGTCCATGTGCCAGGCCTCACCCATGCTGCCGTGCACGGTCTGCAGAATGGCGTAGAACCCAAGCGCGATATTCCCCGAGGTGAATAGCGAAGGCAGTATGTACATGCCCTTGCGCAATTTTCCGCGCGGACGATCCGAATCGCGACGACGCGGCTCTAGCTCCACCATGTTCCTACTTCCATATTCCTTCTTCCATATTCAATGAGTCTCCCGCTCCCCGGCCGTGCCGGCATGAACCGGCTGCGCAACCGGCAAAAAGGCGAGCACCGTTGCCCCTCCCTTGACGCGATCGCCGGGCTTCACCTGGATCGCGGCATCGCGATCGAACAGAACATCCACGCGCGAGCCAAACTTGATGAGCCCAACTCGCTCACCGCAGGCCACATGGTCTCCCACTTTAAAATTGAAAATAATGCGCCGCGCGATCAGGCCGGCGATCTGCTTGAATATTACGGTGCGGCCATCGCCTTCCACGGTGACGATGTTCTGCTCGTTCTCCTCCGCCGAATGCGTTCCCATGGCGTTGAGGAACTTGCCGCGCTGATAGCGCACGTCGCGGATCACGCCTGCGATCGGCGAGCGGTTCACGTGCACATCGAAGACGCTGAGAAAGATGCTGATCCGGTTCCGCGGAGTGCCGCCAGAAGTCACCAGAGATACATCGGTCACTTTGCCATCGCCCGGAGAAACCACGGCCCCGGGGACCGTGGGAATCTGGCGCTCGGGATCACGGAAGAACCAGAGGACGAAAGCCGCCAGCAGCAACACCGGGACAGCATAAGGCCAAGCCGCCAGCCACGCGATAATGACCGCGGCAAGCACGCATCCCGCACCATAGAAATAGCCGTCACGCACCATGGGAATTTAGTCAGGACAATTATATGGCGTAAGTCGTTTGGCTGTTCGCTGTTCGTCGTTCACTGTTCGCTTGAAGAAGCGCAATGACCACGCTAACCGCGAATAGCAAATGCCGAACAGCGAACGACGAACGGCCGTTCACTTGGCGCCCGCCAAAACCGCCGCGTAGTGGTCGATCCAGTGGCGCTGCTCGGCAGTTTCTGGAACCGGGGTTCCGCGCGCGGCCCCCAGGGTCTTGACCGCGGCTTCTGGGGTCAGGTCTTTCGCGACCAGCAGGCAAGCGGCGATCAATCCAGTAGGGCCAACTCCTTGCCGGCAATGGATGACAACGTTCTTTCCCGCCGAAAGATCAGCGTCAAGCCGATCCAATGTAGCTGACACTTCCGACTCTGAGTTCGGCACCTCACGATCGGGGATTGGCAAGGAGACGAACTTCAACCCTCGCGCTTTCGCTTCACGAGCCTCCCGCTTGAGATCGAGATCCTCCTCTTCCTCAGAAGTCAGCAAAGAGAGCACGGTATCAATTCCAGCCCGTCGCCAAGCCGCTATCTCGTCCTCCAGCCAGTCACCACCGCGGGGGCGCGAGACCAGCGCTAGCTTTCCCGGCCAAGGGCCATCGACCCAATAGAGTTCCGTCCGCATCTCTTAAGAGCCCCCCTTTACGATGATCTCACGTGGGAGCGCATCAACATCCACGCCTCGTCTGCGAAGAACGTAAATTCTATGATGCCTGTCGAGTATAGTTCCATCCGGTCTGGTTTTCAGAGAGTCTTTCTGGCCTGGAAACAGTGAATTCTGCAAGGCGTCGGTTGTGCGACGTTCCATTTCGGCCAGTTTTGCAGAGTTGAGCGAAGTGTCCGGATGAAGCGGTTTCAGCGGCGGGTCCGAGGACGAGTTTGACATTCGTTGGCCATCTCCAGACGGACTAGAGGGCGGTGGGTCTTCAACAAGATTCCACCTAAATCTAATAAAAAAAGGCGCTTAGACGCGCCCGGTAGGATGGCATAGGTCAAGCGAAACCCTGCTTTGTCTTGCGCTTCAGGCCCGATTGCTCGGCCCTATTGGTCTAGGCTCGGCGAATCCAAGCTCGGCGAATCCAAGCTCGGCGAATCTAGGCTGTCCGCCGCTGAACCTGCCGCTCCAGGTTCAACATCTGGTCTTTGAGGCGCAGCTTTAGTTTCTTCAGCCGCACTTCTTCCAGTTTTTCATCGTCTGTGAGGTATCGTTTCTGGGTGAGGGATTCCAGCCGTTGGGAATATTGCGAGTGCTCCTGAACCAGTCGCTGGAACTCATCATGACCGGTCAGGAGTTGGCTGCTTGGAGTCAGCATCCTTGCTAGACCTCCTGCTGTTTATTACTACACTGTTAAAAAGTAGCACAGGAATCGGTAGGGTTCAATGAGATTTCATAGATAGATTTTCCACCACCGTCAGGCGGCGTGGGATGCAAAGTTGCACAGAAAGTAGTGCAAAACTTTGCGCTTCTCGGCCAGCTCAGCGGTCGAACCGAAGTGCGTACAGAATCGCATCCTCCACCGGATCCCTGTAATACCCCCGGCGGCGGCCCACCTCGCGAAATCCGTGTTTTTCATAGAGGCCGCGGGCCGGCAGATTCGATTCGCGGACTTCGAGCAGAATCGCTGACGCCGCCTCATTCTCCGCGCGCCGCATCAACTCGCGCACCAACTCACTGGCGATGCCACGACGAAGGAACCCGGCGGCCACCACCACGTTCTCGATCTCCCACTCGCCCGCGACCGCCTGCGCGCAAACGAATCCGCAAAGCTGGCCTGCTTCCTCCGCCAGCAGAACAGTCCCGCCACTCACCAGCTTGTTGTACTGCTCGGACGTCCAATGGGCTGCGGCCAGAGCCTGCTGCTCGATGGCGAGAATCGCCGGCACATCGTTCAACCGAGCAGAGCGGATGGCCACGGGCATGAAGGTCTCACGGACTGCGGAAAACTCCGGTTTCGTATCAGGGTATCGCTTGAGCGATACCGCAAACTCCGGTTTCGTATCAGGGTATCGCTTGAGCGATACCGCAAATTCTTCAAAATCAGATGCCCCTTTAGGGGCTGCGTTCGATTCTTTCCCCAGCCTCTCACGCCTTCGGCTTCGAGAAAATTTCAGCGTCGGAATGCCGGATGTAATTGGCATCCAATTCCTCGGGACTCGCCGTCTGGCCCCGCTGAAGATGCTCCCAGCCCAGCCGCGCAATCATCCCGGCGTTCGGATACTCAATCAGTTCAACACGAATTCCGGCAGCCCGAACCGTCTCCGCCAACGCGGCATCGGGCGTGACCACCACGTTCCCCTTCGCTTCCGAACCCCCGGCTTCGGCAACCAACTCTCCCCTGCTCAGCAAGCGTTCGCCATGCATGTGAACGTTCATGTGAACGTTCATGCAAGCTTGCGGCCCCAGTTCGTAGTCGCCGAGATACACGTCGCCCCGGCCCGCATCCAGGGCGGCGAGAACGCGACCCCGCGCTGCGCCGCTGCACGCAACCGCTTCCAGCAAAGAAATCGCAGCGATTGGTTTCTGCAGCACCTCGGCCAGAGCCTTAATGGCAGCCAAGCCCACGCGCAGCCCAGTAAACGAGCCCGGACCAGACGCAACCGCAAATGCTCCGAGATCGTTCTTGCCATATCCGTGCGTTCCGAGCAGCGCGGCAATCTGCGGCACCAGTTGCGCCGAAAACGCGCCGCCAGTGAGCGGCACAACTTCGACGATCTCGACCTCGCTATGGCCGGGCATTACACGCGCCAGCGCGATGCTGCCATTTTTGCCGGAAGTGTCAATCGCGAGGAGAAGCGTACGCAAAACCATTTTGTAATTTTGTAATCGGGTAATTTTGTAATTTGAAAATCGGTCGCACTTCAAATTACAAAATTACCCGATTACCAAATTACCAAATGAAACTATTCAGCTTTCTACCAATTCGAGCAACACGCCCGACGTACTCTGCGGATGCACGAACACATACCGATGTCCGCCAGCGCCCGTCTTGATTTCATTCGACACCAGACGCACGCCGTCGCTCCTCAATTTTGCCACCGCCGCCGGCAGATCCGGAACGCGCATACAAATATGATGCAGCCCCTCGCCGCGCTTGGCGATGAACCGGGCGATGGCCGAATCGTCCGAAGTCGCCTCCAGCAACTCCAGCCGGCTCTCGCCCACGGGCACCATTACCAGCCGAACTTTTTCCTGCTCGACGGTTTCTTCCGCAGAGACGCTCAGCCCGAGCTTCTCGTATATAGCCTTCGCCGCATCCAGCGACTTCACTGCGATGCCAAGATGATCAATGCTGAATTCCATAGTAGGTACCTCCTCTTGCCAAACAAACTTTGCCGGTGGAGCGCCCGTCTCTCCATCGAATCTATGCGCGTTCTGTGCCGCGCACAATCTCCTCCACCAGCGAATACGGATCGCGCTTGTGCTCGGCGATCTCGGCCGCATAACGCTCGAGGCTGCCGCCGTCCATTTGCGCGCGCGCCTTTTCCAGCATGGCATCGCGCAGCATCTCGACCAGCCGCTCCTGCCAGTTCTCGACGTTCTTCTTGAAAACCAGGTTCTCTTTCTTCAGGTACGCCTCGTAGCCGGCGATCGCGTCCGCCAACTCTTCGGTTCCCACGCCCTCGCTGGCAACGGTTTTGACGATCGGCGGCGTCCAGTGGTCGTTGCGCATGGCCAGCGATTGCATGGCGCGAATCTCGCGCTCCACGCGTTCGGCTCCCTCGCGGTCGCTTTTATTGATCACGAAGATGTCGGCGATTTCCATGATCCCGGCTTTGATCGTCTGCACATCGTCGCCCATGCCGGGCACCAGAATCACGATGGTGACATCGGCCAGCCGCACAATGTCGATTTCGTCCTGCCCGACGCCAACCGTTTCGATCATGATCAAGTCGCGGCCTGAAGCATCGAGCACAGTGGCCGCATCCGCCGTGGCGCGCGCCAGCCCTCCGAGTGATCCGCGCGTCGCCATGCTGCGGATGAAAATTCCCGGATCGCTATAGTGATCCTGCATGCGAATGCGGTCGCCCAAAATCGCTCCGCCCGTGTAAGGGCTGGTCGGATCGACTGCGATTATGCCGACGGTTTTATTCTCTTCCTTATTGCGATAATGCTTGGCGAGCCGATCGACCAGCGTGCTCTTGCCCGATCCCGGAGCGCCGGTCAGACCGATGACTCGCGCCTTGCCCGTATAAGGGAAGAGCGCCTTGAGCAGTTCCGCCCAGCCGGCAGCGCGGTTCTCGACCGTAGAGATGGCGCGAGCCAGCGCGCGCGCGTCGCCCGAGCGCAGCTGATCGACCTGCGATTCGATTTTCGGGTCCAAGGAACTAAGTGTAACGCAGGGGCGTTGCGCCGCAGAGACGGAGCACGGGACCGACGTTATTTCAGGTCAGGCGGCAGCGGCCAATCACAAGGGAAAAAGCCATCACATCCGCCAGCAGACTTCTTAACGTTTTGCCTTCTGACGAAAACGCCTGGCGGAAAAGCGGTTAATCCTAAGCAGTCTGCCGCGTAAACGCCAACCCCTGGATTTCTGCCTGGCTTGCAGAGACGCAGATAGCTTTTGACGTCAGTGCGCGAACCCCTTACGATAAGTGGAGGGCAGAGGCAGGCCAGCATGGATATGATTCCACTCAAGCCGGAGCGTAAGGCACAACTGGAAGAATACGCCAAACGTCGCGGACAAGACCCTGCCGCAGCCCTCGACGATGTTCTGGCCACCTACCTGGAGTGGGAGCGCCAAGACTTCGCGGAAACCGTCGAAGGCATCCGCCACGGCTACGAGGATGTGAAGGCCGGACGCACGAGACCCGCCGCGGAATTCCTCGCCGATCTGCGGCGCAAGCATGACCTTCCGCGTTGAAACGACGGCAGCAGCCGAGCAAGACGCGGATGCAATTCTTGACTGGTTGTTGTCCGAGCACGCCGGAGACGCGGGCATACGCTGGTTCCTGGCCTTGCAGAACGCCGTAGCATCGCTTGCTGAATTCCCGGCGCGTTGTCCGCTGGCTCCGGAGAACTCGGCCTTCCCCTTTGAAGTGCACCATCTACTCTATGGCCACGCACCGCACGTCTATCGGATTCTGTTCGCCATTGAGGGCGAAACGGTGCACGTGTTGCATATCCGCCACGGCCGCCGTCAACCGCTCGAGCACTAAAATCCGGTTCGTGTTGATCCGGCCTCGCGCCCGATCGCAGTCGGATGCTTGGGCTGGTAGAGCCCGACCTTGCCGCCTCCGGGGAGAGAGATCGTGGTCGGACTGCCCCAGCGCTCCTCGGTCACCGAACCGACTGACAACCACCTTAATAATCTCTTGTGAAATCTTGTCAAGCCCCTGTTTCGACGATTTTCCACGTAAGCCAATGAATTATCGGAGAAAATAAAGTTGGAAAACATGTCCAGGTGGGTACGGCAATCTGTTATAATGAAGTTAGTAAGAAGAAAAGGGTGCGGATCACTCCCGCACCTTTTTTATTGGAGCAGCAAGACCCGGTGGTCGCCGGATTGGACCCTGAAACCTTGAAACCTGGCCCCTAAGTCCTTATTCCGGAATATTTTACATATAAGTCCTTTAAACTCAAAGATTTTGCGGGAATTTTTGCGTAACTCGCTGATTCCAAAAGATCGAGTACAAAAAAAAATTTGTAACTAAGGCTGTAAGTTTACCAACTAGTAAACAAATCTGATGAAAGCGCCTGGACTAAGCTGGCTGCCCCTCCGTGCCTGCGGTTAGTCTTTCAGCAACTGCCGAGCAATCACCAGCCGCTGAATCTCGCTCGTCCCTTCGCCAATTGTGCACAGCTTCACATCGCGATAGAACTTTTCCGCCGGATAGTCCTTGATGAACCCATACCCGCCGTGAATCTGCACGCCTTCGTTCGCGCACTTCACCGCGACTTCGCTCGCGTAAAGCTTAGCCATCGACGATTCCAGCGTGGTCTTAATGCCGGCATCTTTCATGGCGGCGGCACGGAACGTCAGCAGTTTTGCCGCCTCGATTTCCGTTGCCATGTCGGCCAGCTTCCACTGGATCGCCTGAAATTCCGAGATCACCTGGCCAAATTGCTGCCGCTCCTTCGAATACTTCAGCGCCGCCCCGTATGCGCCTTCCGCCATGCCGAGCGAGAGCGCCGCGATCGAGATGCGCCCGCCGTCGAGCACGCGCATGGCATCGATAAATCCGTCACCTTCCTTGCCCAGCAGGTTTTCTCCCGGCACAAAACAATCTTCGAAGATCAGCTCGGCAGTATCGCTGGCGCGCAGGCCGAGTTTGTTCTCTTTCTTTCCGGGGCGAAATCCCTTGGTGTTCTTCTCCACCAGGAAGGCAGAAAGCCTATGCGTGCGCGCCGAGCGATCGGTCACCGCCAGCACGACCACCACGTCCGCATAGTGGCCATTGGTGATGAAAGTCTTGGTGCCGTTGAGCACCCATCCGCCCTTCGCTCGCGCCGCCGTCATGCGCGCACTGCCCGCATCCGACCCCGCCGAGGGCTCGGTCAATCCCCATGCTCCGATGTACTCGCCGCTGGCCAGTTTCGGCACATACTTCTTCTTCTGCGCCTCGTTTCCCGCCAAGTAAATGTGGTTCGAGCACAGTGACGTGTGCGCAGCCACGATGATGCCGACCGATCCATCCACGCGAGAAAGTTCTTCAATGGCCGTGACGTACTCCACGTAGCCCATTCCGGCGCCGCCGTATTCGGGCGGGAAGATCGTGCCCAGCAGTCCGAGCTTGCCCAGTTCCTTGATTGTCGCGAGCGGGAATTCGCAGGCTTCATCCCACCTCATGACGTTCGGTGCAATCTCGCGTTCGGCAAACTCACGCACGCTCTTCTTCAGGTGCAGTTGCTCTTCGTTCAACTGAAAGTCCAAATATCCTCCACCGGATCCTCCCGCCTCCGCCTAAGACTTGTCATCTTAAGACTTGTCATCCCGCTTAAGACTTGTCATCCCGAGCGGAGCGAGGGACCTGTAGTTCGTTCTGAAATGTTCGTTCTGAAAATTGTGCTTGGGATGCCGCGCTTGGGGACGGCGCAAAGCTCGTCGCCCAACTCATCATTTAAGCACGCCAGGCAGCAATCGACGAAATTCTCGTACCGACCGGTTGGATTGGGGATGGACGACTAGGGCTGTGGTTACTCTTGTAACCTGCAGTCGAGTCAGTGACAGACGAACACCCCCGTCCAAGCGGAGCTTGAAGGGGGCACTTTGAACGTGGGGCGGCACATAAGCTCGACCGACATCACATCGTACTGAGACCCTGGTCACAGTCAAACTCGGACTCCTGCCGTTATCCTAACTGGATACGAACGTGGGCCTTTACGGAAAGGCCGAGCCGGCGCGGGTGAAATTTCAGGAGTGGGCGCTGCCAATGAAGAGTTATCCGGTCGAGGCGCTTTACGGCGGGAGCGATACAAGCCACCCATCCATTCGCCAAGAGGGGCGAATGAACGGGGCATCTGGCACAGATGAGCACATACCAAAATTCAGCCTTATCATTGCCTGCTACAAACAAGAACAGTTCATCCGCGAGACGGTTGATTCGGCTTTGGCGCTGCCCTATCCCGACAAGGAAGTCATCGTTGTGGATGACGCTTCACCTGACCATACTGCACAAATCCTCGAGGAGTATGGCGATGAAATACGGCTCATTAAGCATACGGAAAATCTTGGCGCCAACGTTGGGCGCAATCAAGGCGCCGCGGCCGCCAGGGGCGAATACCTCGTTTTTCTCGATGGAGACGATCTCTACCTGCCTTGGGCGCTGGATCTCTACGCCCGCATCATCGAGTTGAAAGAACCAAAAATTATTCTCTGCCGGCTTCTTTTTTTCAAAGGGCTTGTACCCAGACCTCAGTTCGACGATTTTGGCCACACCGTCCAGGTTGTCGAGTACGACGCGTTAATGCGCAAGGACCACCCCTACCGGGGCAGCGCCAGCGCCATCGTAGTGGATCGGCAAGTTTTCCTGAACGTAGGAGGCTTCACGAAGGAAATCTTTCCCTCTGATATCGACGACTTGACCATCAAGCTGGGCTATTCGGGCAAGACCGTCCACATCTTGTCCCATCCCACGACCGCCTATCGAGTTCACGCCAACAACACGGTTCATCAGATTGGCCGATTTGTGGAGACCATGAGCATGGTTGTTCGCAAGGAAAAGAACGGCGAATATCCCGGGGGCCCCTCCTGCCGCTATGAGCGTTACGCCTACATCGGAGGCCCAGTCTATTATTGGTTCACCCGGGCCCTCGGCGACGGTCTCTATTGGCGTGGCCTCAAGTTTCTTGCGAGCGGCTGGAGCCTGGTGCTCGTTTCCATCTGGGCTCACCTCGCCCGCAAGCTCAAAGGGCGGCGCCCCATCGAATCCATCGAGATGCAGCCCGCTGTTTTGTCTCCCCACGAAGACGTTTGTCTTACCTCTCAATTGTGACCGAGGGATCTACGCGGTCTTCTTCGGACCCATCCCGAAGACCTTTCGCGCCACCCACAGCGGCGCTACAAGCACATGGGCGGGATCGGATAGAAACGCAGGCTTATTCCCTTCAATCAAGTGGCCGAGCCAGGTTCTGGCCCAGGTTTATATCGCGATTCGGGAAACGATCCAGACCCAGGAAACACTATTATCTCGGAGGCTTTTCACCCGCTTTCGCCAGAGCCAGTTCGGGCGTATACTCCTAAAAATCGGAGTGCTGGGTTCTCGAATTCCCCTCGACAACCTGAGGCGAATGTATGCCTTGGTCAAGGGACCGAGGCGCGCTCCCTCGCTGGCTCTCCGAATCCGGGCAATCCTAATGGATGAGCGCGACCGCACGGACAATGATTCCGACAGCCCGACGATGCCCGGTACCCGTCTGCCCGCAGACTTCGTTGGCGCTGGAGCGCTAACCCCTCCTCCTCTTTCCAATGCACCGCTCTCGGACGCTCCGACCTTGCCGCACGGAACCCCGATTCCCGGCGCGAAGCCGGCGCTTCGTCCGTCTTCGTCCTCAACCCCCGCGGTCAGCAGCATCTCCGCTTTTCTGAGTTTGCAGCCGGGCGTGCTTTTCGGTGAACGCTACGAAATTCTGGGCGTGCTCGGGCAGGGCGGCATGGGCGCCGTCTACAAGGCCCGCGACCGCGAACTCGACCGCCTGATCGCGCTCAAGGTTATCCGTCCCGAACTGGCGACTGATCCCGCGATTCTGCAGCGCTTCAAGCAAGAGCTCATTCTCTCCCGCAACATCACGCACAAGAACGTGGTCCGCATCTACGACCTGGGTGAGGCCGAGGGGATTCGCTTCATCAGCATGGAATACGTGGACGGCGAAGATCTGCGTACCATCTTGCGACGCGAGGGAAAGCTCTCACCCAAGGACGCCATCGCGGTGGTGGAGCAGGTCTGCCGCGCGCTCGACTCCGCCCATTCCGAAGGCGTGATCCATCGCGACCTGAAGCCCCAAAACATCATGCGCGACAAGCACGGCCGCATCGTGGTGATGGACTTCGGCCTGGCGCGCTCGCTTGGCGATTCCGGCCTGACCCAGACCGGCGCCATCGTCGGCACCATGGAATACATGTCGCCCGAGCAAGCTCTGGGCGGCACGCTCGACCAGCGCTCCGACATTTTCAGCGTCGGCCTGATCTTCTACGAACTGCTTACCGGAAAAGCTCCCTACGAGGCCGACACCGCCATCGCCAGCCTCATGAAGCGTACGCGCGAGCAGGCACGCTCTGCTTCCGACGTCGAAGCCTCTGTTCCCCGCTCCTTGAGCGCAATCGTCAGCCGCTGCCTGGAGCGCGAGCCCGCCAACCGCTATCACTCGGCAGTCGAACTTTTGCAGCAATTGGCGACTTGGGAAGCCAACCCCAATATCAGCGCCGAAACGCTGTCGAAGATGATTGCGCATCCGATCGTGCGTCCATCGCGCTTCAGCCTCGATCTTCCTGGAAAAAGTTGGATGTGGATTGCCGGAGCGGTGCTCGTCATCGTGCTGGCAACCTTTGCCGGACGCACGCTGCTGAATCGCCCGGGAACGTCGTCCAGCGAGATGGCGGAAGGCATTCCCTCTCTCAAGCAGGGAAAGTATGTTGCCATCCTGCCGCTAAGAAAGGTTGGCGATGAGAAAGCGCTGGGTTATGTGGCCGACGGCATTCAGGAAGCTCTCAATGCCAAGCTGTTTCAGCTGAAGGAAATCCACCTGGCGTCCTCTGACGCGGTTGATAAAGCAGCAGCCAAAGATCTGCCGCTCCCGAAGCTCGCCCGCGAATTAGGCGTCAACCTGGTGCTGCAGGGCATGGTGCAGGGCAATAGCGACAAGCTCCGCGTCACCTTCAACCTCGACGATGCCACCACCGGCAAGCGCGTCTGGAGCCAGGAGTTCCCCGGAGCCCCGGGCGATCTGCTCGCCCTCGAAGACCAGATCTACGGCAACGTGGCCACCGCCCTTGCCCTCAAGCTGACCGACGAAGAGCAAGCCCGTGTCGGCGCCCATCCCACCGAGAACGTGAAGGCCTATGACCTCTACCTGCAGGGACGCAACACCCTGCGCAACGGTCACGCCCAGGACGCCTATCGCCAGGCCGTGGGGTTGTTCGAACAAGCCATTGACAAGGACCCCAATTTCGCTCTCGCATACACTGGACTCGCCGACTCCAGCATCCGCATGTATGGTGAAACCAAGGACGGTGTCTGGGCGCAAAAGGCCACTTTGTCCGCGCGGCAGGCCGAGCGGCTCTCCAACAACCTGCCCGAAGTCCTCATATCTCTCGGCAGCGTCTACGCCGCCACCGGGCAGAACACCCAAGCGATCACGGAGCTGAAACGCGCTTTGGCGCTGGCTCCGAACTCCGATGAAGCCTATCGCAGCCTGGGTGACGCCTACGCCCTCAGCGGTCAAAGTGACGAAGCCATTTCCGCTTACCAGAATGCGGTCGCCGCCAACCCCTACTTCTGGGCGAATCATGTTGCGCTGGGGAACGCCTACTTCAAGCGCGGCGACACCGCCAAAGCGGCCGCCGAATATCAGAAGGTCACGGAACTCGCGCCGGACAATTCTCTGGCCTACCAAAACATCGGCGCCGTATATCTGCGCGAGGGCTTGTGGAGCGAGGCTATCCCTTATCTCCAGAAGTCACTGTCGATCACACCGGACGCGGATGCGTATTCCAATCTCGGCACCGCCTACTTCTTCCTCAAGAACTACGACCCGGCCACCAAGAATTATGAAAAAGCGGTCGAGATGACCCCGAACGACGAAGTACTTCAGGGCAATCTGGGCGACGCGTATCGCTGGTCGGGCCATTCTGACCAGGCCGCAGCCGCCTATGGCAAAGCCATCTCACTTGCTTTCCAGGAGCTGCAGGTGAACCCGCGATCCGCCAGTATCATGGGCGATCTCGGGCTCCTCTATGCCAAGAAGGGCGATGCTCCGAACGCACTGCAGTACATACAGCAATCTCGCGCCATTAGTCCCGATGATGTGAATTCGATGTACCAGGAAGTCCAGGTGAAGACCATGGTCGGTAAGCCGGAAGAGGCCCTGAAAGCACTGCGGCTGGCATTGGAGAAGGGCTACTCCGCGCAGGAGGCCTGGAACGATCCCGAGCTTCAGAAGCTCCAGGCCCTGCCACAGTTCTCACAATTGGTGAATCAGTTCTCGAAAAAGAGCCACTAAACGTTCAAGTCTAAGCCTGGAAGTGGTTCTTCCACTGCTTGCGGCGCGAAACCAGCACACCCAATCCCGTCACCATTAGTGCAATCGTGCCGGGCTCCGGAACGGTGACGCCGTTAGGCGTGTTTGCGTAACCGCCAAACGACACCCCGCCCGGCCAGCAGGTGCCAGTCTTCTTGTCGCACCCAAAGCCTATCTGGAAGTTCCCACCTGGGGCGATTCCCGTACCACCCGAAAGGATTAATTCCGGATAGCCACCCGGGCCATTGCCCGTCAGCGCTCTCGTGCAGGTCGTAAAAACAGTAAAGGCAGAGCAACCGATGGCGCTAAGGGCAACGCTGTTCCCACGCTCGACCAGGGTCAGCGAAGTCCACGTCACATCGGTGTTATTTGTGAATTTTAGAGCTCCAGGCTCTTTCGCGGGAGTCGTGAAGTTAAAAACAAACGAGGCGCAAGTGTACTGGCAACCGTCGACGCTGCCGATGACGCCGCTATTGCCGAGGCCTTTAACGATGACTGTAGGATCATTGTTCGAGTCGGCGAAAGCTATGACCGACCCCACTACCAGCAGCAAAACCACTGCACAAATCTGAGAGATTTTCATCGAAGTTTTCCTGTACCAACGGAATCTAGCTTGGTGACCGCTCCTCCCAAGCTTTCGGGAAGTGCGGTGAGGTTAGCCTGTTCAGCAATTTGGGTCAAGTGGAAACCGCCACATTCTTAAAAAATATCTCGACGAAATGCAAACTGTTGCGCACAGACTGCATGAACTGTGCAAGTGTCTGCACGCTCCTTACTCGCCGTCGCGCTTCGCATGGCGCACAGCCCACAAAAAAAAGCCGGAGCCCGAAGGCCCCGGCTGTCCAGTTGGTTGTGTGCCCGGATAAAAATCTAGCCTGTAGAGACGCGGCTTGGCCGCGTCTCCCGCTTATGCGCTCCGTCGCGGCCGCACCGTCAGATCCCGCACCTGCGCCAGAATGCTAGACATCTGCATCCCGTTCAACTGTGACAGATATGGCAAAACGTCAGCCACGAACTGATCTTCCATCAACTCGCGCACTTCCTCCTGCCGGTTCCGTTCTCCACCGGAGAGCAAATCCGGCACGCTGACCTCGAGCGCCTTTGCCAGTCGCTCCAGCGAAGACAGTGTCGGGGTCGCCTTCTCGTTTTCGATTTTCGACACGTAAGTCCGCGGCACCGACATGCGCAACGCCAGTTGCCGCTGGCTCAAACCATTGCGCAGCCGCAGCGATCGGATCGAGTATGCCAGTTTCAGATGCCCGCGCCCGTTGGAATTGATGTTCACCGGCATTACTTCCGGCGCCGGAGTCATGGCGGCAATCTCCGCCTCGTCCTCATCCAATGACAGATGGCAACGGCGGCAAAGACTGTTTGATGTGCGGAATTGCACTAAGAGACAGTGGTCGCATCGTACGACTTCCCGTGAGTCCACGGGGGTTAATGTGGTGGCCATTCAGGGTTTGCGAGTGCCAGAGCGGGGGCTACTCTCAAAGCCAGCTAGTGCGTAATCTGCTGGATTGGGCCTGTGAAAGTCAAGACAAAAGTGCGAGAAATAAAGAGTTTATCGGAGCGAACTATAATGAAGCGGCGAGAATCTGCACAAAACCGGGGATAAACCATGAATCAACGCGATGCGGCATGGTGTTTACTAACTGAGTTCACCCCGTCGGAAAGTCTTCGGAAACATGCCCTCGCGGTCGAGGCATGCATGCGCGCCTACGCCCGCAAAGCCGGAGCCGACGAAGAATTGTGGGGCCTGGTCGGCCTTCTCCACGACTTCGATTACGAAAAATATCCGAGCGCCGACGACCACCCCTACAAAGGCTCCGAGATTCTGAAAGAGCGCGGCTATTCCGAGGAAGTGCGCCGCGCCATCCTCTCGCATGCTCAGTACACCGGCGTCGCCCGTCTCTCACCCATGGAAAAGACTCTCTTCGCCTGCGATGAACTTACTGGATTCATCACCGCCTGTGCCCTGGTGAAGCCGGGAAAATCGCTCGCTGAAGTCGAAGCCATGTCCGTCCGGAAAAAAATGAAGGACAAAGCCTTCGCTCGCAGCGTCCACCGCGAAGACATCATCGAAGGCGCCGCCGATCTCGGCGTGGATCTGGAAGAGCACATCGCCTTCTGCATCGAGGCCATGAAAGGGATTGCACCCGAGCTGGGGTTAGATGGGTCGGCAGCCAAGTCCGCCTGAGCAAGACTTTTGCGGGGATGAGAGCACATTGTTTTACCGCACCACGTTTACCGCGCCACGTTCATCGCAAAACGTCGGCCACCTTCCCGCTGGCGATCAACTCCGCGATGCGCGCAAAATCCTGGTACATCACGCGGTCCTTCGTCATCGTCGCGCACACCGTCCGGATCGCCGCGTGCGCCTGCTGCAAGGGTTTGGAAGTCTTTAGCGGCGCGAAGAAGTCAATCGCCTGCGCCGCCGCCATGGCCTCGATGGCCAGCGTGTTGCGCGTGTTCTCAACCACCTTCTTCAACTTGTTCGCCGCAGTCATGCCCATGGAGACGAAATCTTCTTTGTTCCCCGACGTCGTAATCGAATCGACCGACGCAGGATGCGCCAGCACTTTGTTCTCACTCACCAGCGCGGCCGCGGTCACTTGCGGCATCATGAAGCCCGAGTTCATCCCCGCACCCGGCGCAAGAAATGGCGGCAGCCCCTCGCTAAGCGCGGGGTTCACCATGCGCTCCAGCCGCCGCTCGCTGATGCCGGCCAGCGCGCTCAAAGCAATCGCGAGAAAGTCGAGCGCGAACGCGAGCGGCTCGCCGTGAAAGTTACCGCCGGAGAGCACGTCTCCCTCGCCGTCCATCGCCTTCGGATTCTTCACGAACACCAGCGGGTTATCGACCGCCGAGTTCGTCTCCGTCTCAAACACGGCGCGGCAATGAGCGAGCGTGTCGCGCACCGCGCCATGCACCTGTGGGATGCAGCGTAACGAATAGGCATCCTGCACGCGGCCGCAGTCGCGGTGCGAGTCGCGGATCTCAGTCTGTTCGAGCAGACGGCGCAGGTTCGCCGCGGTCTTGATCTGTCCCGCATGCGGGCGAGCCTTTTGAATGCGCTCGTCGAAGGCGACGTTGGTTCCCTGAAGGGCGTCGCACGCCATGGCGCCGATAACGTCGGCGGTGTCGACCAGCGTCTCCGCGGCAAGCAGCGCCAGAGTGCCAATGCCTAGCATGGCCTGTGTGCCATTGATGAGCGACACCGCTTCTTTCGCTTCGAGCACCAGGGGCTTGATTTGTGCGCGCTTCAACGCTTCGGCACTGGCCATGCGCGCGCCTTTTTCGTCAAAGCATTCGCCCTCACCGATTAGAGCCAGCGCCAGGTGCGCCAGGGGCGCCAGATCGCCGCTCGCTCCTACGCTTCCCTGCGATGGCACCATCGGAGTCACACCGCGATTGAGCATCTCGCAGATGGTGTCGATGATAATCGCGCGCACCCCCGAGTTGCCCTTCGCTAGCGAATTGGCGCGCAAGAGCATCATGGCGCGCGTGTCGGCGATGGAAAGCGGTTCGCCCACGCCCACGGCGTGCGAGCGCACCAGGTTGACTTGCAACTCGCGGATCTGATCGCCGGCGATGTGCACATCGCTCAGTTTGCCGACGCCAGTCGTGATCGCGTAAGAAATTTTATTGTTGGCGACGAGCGCGTCGACGACGGCACGGGCGCGGTTGACGGCCTCGCGCCCGTCGGGATCGAGGAGAACGGGCCGGCGGACGTCGATGTGCGCTACTTCGCGCACGGCTTCAAGCGTGAGATCGTTTCCGTTTATGCGCAGGGCGTTCAAGAGCAGTTCCCGGTTTCTGGTTTCGAGTTTTTCACTTTCCTTGCAAGACTACTCTGAACGGATATAACGTTGCCGTCATTACGTCCTTCTTTACGGCCGGATCCCCGTTCATGATCTGGCGGGCGGCGTCTTCAGATTCGGCGCGGAAGACCGCAAGCCCCATCGCATTTTCGTCAGTATTCAGGGTGCGGCCCACGAGGATTATGACGCCTTTCGCGGTGAGGTCCTGAAGATATGCGAAATGTTCGGCCACTACGGCCTGTTCCGAGTCGGTCGGGCCGGTGCGGAGCATATCTCCTCGCACAAGTTGCAGTCTGTAGAGAAACTCTTGCATCGGACCCTTCTTTCCTATCCCCCCACGGCGGCGCGAAACACCTTCATATATTTCTCCGGCAGCGCGCGGGGTTTCATTTGCGCATTGGCGACGATGTGCGTGGTCTCGCCTTCGGCCAGCAACTCGCCAGTCTCCGCGCTTCGCAGTTCGTATCCGAAGCGGATCACTTTCTCCCGGACATGTTTCAGGTACGTGCGCACGACGACCTCGTCATCATAGTGCACCGGAGCCCTATAACGGCAGCGGGCATCGACAACGGCGATGAAGCAGCCGTCTTTGCGCTCCATATCTTTATAGCTGAAGCCGAACTGGCGAAGGAGTTCCACCCGTCCCACTTCAAACCAGATGAAATGGTTGGCGTGATAGACGACACCCATCTGGTCGGTCTCAGCATAACGCACGCGAATGCGAGTTTCATTCACCGTCGCTGTCTGACTTACATTGACGGACATCGATGTAGAAGACCAGTTCATCGGCCCGTCCACTTTGGCTTGCGCTTTTCGAGGAACGACTCGATCCCTTCACGGAAATCGGCGCTCTCGCGGATGCCGGCATTTTCGCGGATGGCGGCTTCAATCTGCGAATCGAGTTCCGCGCGTGCGTGATCGGTGAGCAGGCGCTTGGTACGGAAAAGCGAGAGCGGACTAAGCTCCGCCAACTGCGCGGCCAGTTCGCGAGCGCGGTCAAGCAATTTTTCCGCAAGAACGATTTCGTTGATCAGGCCCATTTTCAGGGCTTCCGCCGCGTCGAAGATGCGCCCCGTAAGCAGGAGGTCGCGAGCGATTTTTTCGCTGACCTGGCGCAGGAGAAAGGTCGAAACGATGGCGGGCACAAATCCGATTCGGACCTCGGTGTAGCCAAACTTGGCTTCTGGCACGGCAAGCGTGAAATCGCAGAGCAGGGCCAGCCCCGTTCCGCCGGCGATGGCCGCGCCGTTGACCGCGGCAATCGTTGGCTTGGGAAATTCATAGAGCGAGCGGAACAGGCTGACCATGGTTCGCGAGTCTTCGAGATTTTGCTCGGGCGTACGGCCGATCAGAGCTTTCAGGTTGTCGAGGTCCATGCCGGAGCAGAAGGCCTTCCCTGCCCCGGTCAAGATCAGGATGCGCGCGGAAGAGTTGTTCACTTCGTCCAGAGCGCGGATCAGATCGTCAATGAGTTCGTAGCTGATGGCGTTGCGCTTGTCGGGCCGGTTGAGCGTAATGGTGGCCAAGGCGGAGTCGAGTGTGAGTTGGAGCGTTTTGTAGTTCATGGTGGTTTTCAGCACCCCGTCAATCGGCAGCCGTCAAAGTTTTATACCTCGCGCCGATCTCGGCTGTCGCTCTCAGCAATGCGTCCAACGGTTTCAGCGCGGGCAGTAGCGCGCCACTTTTGCGCAGGGTTTCGATTACTGTTTCCGTGGGAATATTCCCGACCAGGTCATTCTGCGCGAAGGGGCATCCGCCGAGACCGCCGATGGCGGAATCGAAGCGGCGACAGCCGGCTTCATAAGCTGCGACGATTTTGGCGGCGGCCTGATCGGGCCAGCTGTGCAGGTGGACTCCGATTTCGAGGTAGTCGTACTTCGCCAGTACCGCGGAAACGACTTCCCGAATTTTCTCGGGCGGTGCTACGCCTACGGTGTCGGCAAGGGAGATCATGCGAATCTCCTGCAATTCGAGCAATCCAACGGCTTCGACGACCTCATCAATGCTCCAGGGGTCACCGTAAGGATTGCCGAAAGCCATCGAAATGTAGACGACGGTTTCGATCCCGGCTTCGTCGGCTTTCTTCTCGATTTTTTCCAGTTCCTCAATCGCGTCTTCGAGAGTCTGCCGTTGATTGTTTTGCAGAAATGTTGGCGAGAGTGAATACGGGAAACCCACGGTGCGCACAGCTTCCGTCGCAATCGCTCGCTGCGCGCCCTTTTCGTTGACCACGATGCCGATGATTTCGACGTCGTCCGGCGGATCGAGTTCCTTCAGAACTTCTTCGGAGTCGGCCATCTGCGGGACGGCGTTGGGAGAGACGAAGCTGACAGCGTCGATATGCTTAAAGCCAGCGGAGATCAGGGCCTGAAGATAGTTGGTCTTGAGCTCGGCAGGGATCTGACCTTTGAGGCCTTGCCAGGCATCGCGGGGACACTCAATGAGTTTGACTGCTTCAGGCATGTTCACCACGGAGACACGGAGGCACGGAGAAAAGCAATTCCTTTCATAGAACCTTTCTAACTATCCCTCCTCTTACGAGCGCTGCGACATTGAAGTTGATGATCATGCCTACGTGTTTGCCGGTCAGCTTCAGATAGGTGAGAAGCTGGGCTTCGTGGACTGGAAGAATGTGGTCTGCGCACTTTAGTTCCAAAACGACCGCATCTTGAACAATCAAGTCAAGGCGATAACCACAGTCCAGTTTGACGCCTTTGTATTCGACTGGCAGTGGGACCTGGCGCTGAAATGCGAGCCCCCGCAGGTTGAATTCGCGGCACAAGCACTCTTCGTAAGCAGATTCGAGCAGCCCCGGACCAAGCGTACGATCTACTTCGATGGCGGCTCCAATGACCTGCTCAGTGAGCTCTTCATGAAGAAGTTTGCTCCGTGCCTCCGTGTCTCCGTGGTGAATCATGTCTGCAGCACTCCCACTTTGAACTCCGGCACGTCTGGATTCAGCGATGCGGCCTCAAGCGCCTGTGTGATGGCCTGGCGTGTTTCCATGGGGTCGATGATTTTGTCGATCCAGAGACGGGCAGCGCCATAGCGGGGGTCGGTTTGCTCTTCATACGTTCTCTTCGTTGAATCGAAGAGTTCTTTTCTTTCTTCTTCGCTCAATTTCTTGCCGCTGCGCTCCAGTTGCTTCACTTTGATTTCTACCAGCGTGCCGGCCGCGGCGTCTCCGCTCATCACCGCGTATTTTGCGGTGGGCCACGCAAAGACGAAGCGTGGATCGAAGGCTTTGCCGCACATGGCGTAGTGTCCCGCGCCGAAAGAGCCGCCTACGATCACGGCAATCTTGGGCACGACGGAGTTCGACACCGCATTCACCATTTTTGCTCCCGCCTTGATGATGCCGGTCCACTCCGCATCGCGGCCGACCATGAAGCCGTTGACGTCTTGGAAAAAGACGAGCGGAATCAGCTCCTGGTTGCAGTCCATGATGAAGCGGGCGGCTTTTTCGGCGGACTCGGTGTAGATGACGCCGCCGAACTCGATACGCTTGTGGCCTTCATGGTCCGTCTGGTGCGCGTGGAGTTTCTGGTTGGCGACGATGCCCACGGCAAAGCCTCCAATGCGCGCGTAGCCGCAGATCAGCGTTTTGCCGTACTCGGGCTTGTACTCGTCGAAACGGCTTTCATCCACGATGCGCGCGAGAATTTCTTTCATGTCGTAGGGGCGCGCGGGCGAAGCGTCGTAGGCGCCGTAAATTTCTTCAGCTGACATCGCCGGGTCCACGGGCTGCTTGCGATCCCAGAGCGACTGGCGCCGGTACCCCCATTTATCAATGAGCGAGCGGATGCGGGCGAGGCAGGCTTCGTCGTTGGGCTCACGAAAGTCGACTGTGCCGCTGATGGCGGAGTGCATGGCGGCGCCGCCCAATTCTTCAGCGGAAACTTTCTGCCCGATGGCGGCTTGCACGAGCGCAGGGCCGGCGAGGAAAAGGCCGCTGCCGTCGGTCATGAGCACGTGGTCGCACATCACGGGGAGATAGCCGCCTCCGGCCACGCACATGCCCATGATGGCGGCAATCTGCGGGATGCCCATGGCCGACATCACCGCATTGTTGCGGAAGACGCGGCCAAAATCGTCGGTGTCGGGAAAGACGTCTTCTTGCAGCGGAAGGAAGACTCCGGCAGAGTCGACGAGGTAAATAGTCGGGATGCGATTTTCGATGGCGATGTTTTGCGCGCGGATGACTTTCTTCGCGGTCATGGGAAAGAAGGCGCCGGCTTTGACGGTGGCGTCGTTCACGATGAGCATGACCATGCGGGTGTGGATGCGGGCAAGTCCGGTGATAACGCCGGCGGCGGGGGCGCCACCCCATTCTTCGTACATTTTGTGCGCGGCATAAAGGCCGAGTTCGAAAAAAGAGCCGGCGTCGGCGAGCAGGTTGATGCGCTCGCGGGCGGTGAGACGCGATTTCGCGTGCTGGCTTTCGATGGCTTTCGGGCCTCCGCCTTCGCGGATTTTTTCCTCTTCATTGCGGACCTGGGCGACCAGTTCGGCGACCGCGCGCATATTGGATTCGAAGCGGAGAGAGCTGGGGTCAACCTTGGTGGGGAGGACGTTGTTGATGGAGAGAGCCGTGGAATCGGTACGTTCGCTCATGAGGGCAGAGTTCCAAACTACTTGCGAAACTACTTACTATATCAGCGCGCGCGGGGCGGAGCGCATTGATTGAGAGCGCGACGATCCGGAGTGCGGGGGCGTGGTGGGGCGGGCGCTACAATCTAAAAATGTTGCGGAAGCTCGCATCCCGGCCAGACTGGCAGATCGCGATGACGGTAACCGTGGCGTTGCGCGTGTTTTATACCGCGATGGCAGCGGCATTTCTACCATTCCTGCATCCGGACCCAGCGGCGATTCACAGCAACGCTCTCACTGAAAATTTGCCGCCGCCGCACGGTCTGCATTATGCGTTGCTGGGGATTTGGGAGCGATTCGATACGCTCTGGTTCTTGCGCATCGCCGAGCACGGTTACGACCGGCCCATGGCGGTGATTTTCTATCCGTTGTATCCGGCAGCGATTCGGTTAGTGAGTAGGCTGATACCAGCGACGGCAGCAGCACTTCTGGTCTCGACCGTGGCGGCATTTTTTTTGTTCTGGGGACTGCTGCGTCTCGCCAATTCCAGCCTGACGGGGACAGGACGCGTCCGCATGCTGCTCCTGGTGGCGGTCTGGCCTGCCAGCTTTGCCCTCTTCGCGGGATATGCGGAATCTTTGACCATAGCGCTCATCGTGTGGGCGGTGGTTTTCGCCCGAGCGGGCCGATGGTGGCCGGCGGCACTGTGCGGGTCCCTGGCGGGATTAGCTCGACCCTCGGGCGTAATGGTGGCGATTCCCCTGTGCGTCCTCGCGTTGCGCAGCCGGCGCGCCACATCGCTGGTCACGTTTCTCACGCCCCTGGGTTTGCTGAGTTATTGGGGCTGGGTCCGCTGGTCGGGACGTCTTTCGGTCGTGGAAGCCTACCGGCTGTACCAGGGAATGGTTCTGGCTCCGCCGTGGGTGGGTGTGTGGGAATCGGTGCGAATGCCCGTAGCACAGCACGACGTACTGCTGGCAATCAGGCTCGGTCTGATCGTCCTGGTTATTGCGCTCAGTCTGCGCGGCGAAGTCCGTCTCGAAGACAAACTTTTCGCCCTGGCAGTGATTCTGCAGATGTTGCTGTATGCAGGGCGGCCAGCAATCGGTGCGGTTCGCTATCTGCTCCCGGTCTACCCCGCTTTCCTCTCTCTGGGAAATTACGCACAGCGCCGCTGGAACCAGAAGCAATTCAGTTTCTATGTCGTGGCCTTCGGATTCCTGAATCTGGTTTGGATGTGGGCGTTTCTGAACTGGTCCCTGGTGCTATGAGCAGAATTGCTGTGACGGATTCAGAGCGTTGGTTGCAGCTGACGCAGGGCCTCGGCAACGGGATCGTCGGCGATTGCATCCACCAATCCAATTTCGAGCGCGCGGGCGGCGGAGACTTTTTCCGCGGCGATGAATAGCTCCAGCGCTCTGCTCTTCCCGATCAGGCGCGGCAAACGTTGCGTACCTCCCCATCCGGTCATGAGGCCGAGAGCGGCGCCACGATGTCCGAAGACGGCGTGGGGCGCGGCGATCCGGCGGTGACAAGCGAGCGCAAGATCCAGACCTCCGCCCATGCAGTGGCCTTCGATCGCGGCGATGACGGGGGCGGGATAGCTGGCGATTGCATTCATGAATGCTTGCCCCATGGCGGAGAACTGGCAGGCTTCGCGGCCAGACAATGTCAGTGCGGCGATTTCATTCAGGTCGGCGCCAACCGAAAAGAATTGGCGATTGCCCGCGATGACCAGTGGTTGAATTTCCTTTTCCAGTTCGGCGAGGGCAACAGTCAGCGCGAGCACGCAGGCGCGCGTGAGACGGTTGGTGCCGTCGGGTGAAATGAGACGCAGAATGCGTGCCGGGACGGCGGACTCGATTCGAAGAAAGAGAGCAGACACGGAAACATCCTACGTGAGGATCGCATGGCGACAGCCGCCCTCGGCGCTCCCTACGCAAGACTAAACCGCCGGTACACCCTGCGGCTTCACATGCTCGCGGATGAACTTAACGATGTCGTCCATCGGGGTGCCGGGCTGGAAGATACCGGCTACGCCGATTTTCTTCAGGCCTTCGATGTCCTGATCGGGGATGATCCCGCCGACCAGCACCAGCACATCGTCCATTTTGTTTTGCTTCAGCAGGTCCATCACGCGCGGCACGATCGCGTTGTGCGCACCCGACAGAATCGAAAGTCCAATGACCTGCACGTCTTCCTGAAGCGAGGCGTTGACGACCATCTCCGGCGTCTGGCGCAGGCCGGTGTAGATAACCTCCATGCCGGCATCGCGGAGCGCGCGAGCGATCACCTTAGCGCCGCGGTCGTGGCCGTCGAGACCAGGCTTCGCGACCAGAACGCGGATTTTGTGCTCAGTGGCCACTGCGATCATTTAACCACAGAGACGAGCGCCGAGGAAACTGGACGGACGAAGGCGCCCATCTGTGCACAAAAGCTGAGCTACGGTTTCATCCCCAACTGCCAGAACAGAAACGAGTACATATCGGTACTCTCTTCAATCTGCTTGGTGACCGGCTTGCCTTGGCCGTGCCCGGCTTTGATGTCGATGCGCAGCAGAATTGGTCTTTCTCTGCTGGCGCCGTTCTTAGCTTCAGCCTGCATCAGGGCCGCCATCTTCTTGGCGTGCATGGGGTCGACGCGGGTATCGGTATCGCCCGTCATAAAGAGGATGGCGGGATACTCCACGCCCGGCTTCACATGATGATAGGGCGAGTAAGCGTAGAGCCAGTCGAACTGCTTGGCGTCCTCGGCCGAGCCGTACTCCGGTATCCAAAGCCTCGCAATCTTGAAGTTCTGATAACGCAGCATGTCCAGCAGCGGGACGGAGCATACGACGGCGCGGAACAGGTCTGGCCGCTGCGTGATCATCGCGCCCATGAGCAGGCCGCCGTTCGAGCCACCGGAGATGGCAAGGTGATCGCGGTCGGTATATTTCTGTGCGATGAGATACTCTCCGGCGGCAATGAAGTCATCAAAGACGTTTTGTTTTTTCTCGAGCATGCCGGCGCGATGCCAGTCTTCGCCGAACTCGGCGCCGCCGCGCAGGTTGGCGACCGCGTAGATGCCGCCGTGTTCCATCCAGAGATACATGCTGCGGCTGAAAGCCGGCGTCATCGAGACGTTGAAACCGCCGTAGCCGGTCAGTAGGGTGGGATTCTTACCATTCTTCTCGATTCCCTTTTTGCTAACGACGAACATCGGAACTTTCGTGCCGTCTTTCGAGGTGTACCAAACCTGCTGCACGTCATAGGCAGCAGGATCGATGGAGGGCGCGTCGACCTTGGCCCAGAGCGCGCTTTTCACGTCGGTCAAATCGACGCGGTAGATCGAGGGAGGCACCGTGAAGGACTGAAATCCGAAAAAGATTTCGTTGCGGTCATACCGGCCGGAGGCGTCGAAAACAGCTCCCAGCGCCGGCAGCGGAATGTCGGCGAGTTTTTTGCCGTCGAGCCCGAACAGCTTCAACTCGGAAGTCGCGTTGTGCTCGTACTGCGCCATGAGCTTGCCGCCGGTCACGCTCGCGTTCTGCAACACGGCGTCCGATTGCGGGATTATTTCCTTCCAGTTTTCGCGCTTAGGATTGGCCGCGTCGGCTACGAACACGCGATAGCGGGGCGCATCTTCGTTGGTGGTGATGTAGAGTTTGCCCTGAAGAAAATCGGCGCTGTAGAGGAAATCTTTGCCCGCGGTGATTTTGACAGGAGGATTTTTCGACTGTAGATCCTGCAAATACATCTC
>Ga0224555_1000160_pt1 | contig 96214 bp, 77 predicted proteins | sample 714S23034metaG_FD_180687 | JGI IMG/M metagenome (GOLD analysis project Ga0224555, IMG submission 180687) | Peat soil microbial communities from Stordalen Mire, Sweden - 717 S2 30-34 | ecosystem: Environmental > Terrestrial > Soil > Wetlands > Peat | place: Sweden: Norrbotten County, Stordalen... | reverse complement strand
GGACGTTTTTTTTGCTTGTTTGGTTCGTTTTTAGTGTGGGCCGGTCGGGACGCGCGCGGATGGATGCCTACTCGTGGTGGAGGGCGACGACGGGGACGATGCGGGTGGCGCGGCGCGCGGGGAGGAAGCTGGCGAGGAGGGCGACGAATCCGAGGACGAGGATCACCGCGGTGAGAGTGGGCCAGTCGGTGGCGGTGACGCCGAAGAGGAGGCTGCGCAGGAATCGAGTGAGGAAGAGCGAGGCGCCGAGGCCGACGAGGACGCCGGCGAGGGTGAGGCGGAGTCCCTGGGAGAGCACCTGGCGGAAGATGATGGATTTTTCCGCGCCGAGCGCGATGCGGATGCCGATTTCGTGGGTGCGCTGCCGGGTGGTGTAAGCGACGACGCCATAGAGGCCGACGGTGGCGAGCAGGAGCGCGAGGATGCCGAAGGATCCGGCGAAGTCAACAACGATGCGCTCGAAGACGTTGCCCATTTTCATGTTGGCCTGGAGCGTGGTGATGTTGTAGAGAGGCATGTCGGGATTGAGGTCGGCGACGGCCTGCTGCACGGCGGTGGTGTAGCTGAGAGGATCGCCGGCGACGCGCATGTGGATCATAACTTCGCTGCGGTAGTCCTGCCAGAGCGGAAGAAGGACGAGCGGCGAGGGGTCATAGACGAGGCGGCGGTATTTGGCGTTGGCGACGACACCGACGACGGTGCGCCAGGTTCCCCCGAAGTTCACCTGTTTGCCGAGGGCTTTCTGCCTGGAGACTTGCCAGTAGCGCTCGACGAAGTCCTGATTGACGATGATGACCTGCTGCGTGGAGGGGCGGTCGTCGTCGTTGAAGTCGCGGCCGGCAAGGAGCGGGGTGCGCAGGGTAGCGAGATAGTCGGGCCCGACGATGCCACGGTCGGCCTCGACGTTTTCGTGGGGCTGCGGGACGTAACTCTCCGGCTGGATACCGTCGGAGTGGATGGTGAAAGAGAGCGGGGAGAAGTCGGCAAGGGTAGCGGACTCGACTCCGGGAAGGGCGCGCAGTTTGGTGAGGAGCTGACGGTCGAACTCGGTGCCGGTGGCGGAAGAGTAGCCCATGGGCGAGAGGTCGAAGGTGGCAAGGAAGACGTGGTAGGGGTTGAAGCCGGGGTCGGCGTATTGGGCGATGCTGAGGCTGCGGACGAGCAGGCCGGCACAGGTGAGGAGCACGGTGGAGAGGGCGATCTGTGCGACGACGAGCAGCGCGGAGAGGTGCGAGCGGGAGTGGCCGGGGGAGGAGGAGAGGCCTTCTTCCTTGAGGACGGTCATGGGCGAGAGGCGCGAGGCACGGAGAGCGGGGATGAGTCCAGCGATCAGGGAGGTGATGAGGGAGACAACGCCGGTGACGATGAGGACGGAGGCATTGACGCTGCCATCGAGTTCGAGAGGCAGCGTGGTGGGCGACAGGAAGGCGGGCATGGTGCGCGCGGTGAAGAGAGTGAGGAGGACAGCAAGTCCGCCGCCGGCGAGCGAGAGGAGGGTGGTTTCGATCATGAGCTGGTGTACGAGACGCAGACGGGTGCAGCCCATGGAGAGGCGGATGGCGAACTCGCGGCGGCGGCCGACGGCGCGGACCAGGAGCAGGTTGGCGACATTGGCGCAGGCGAGAACGAGGAGAACGGCGGCGAGGGCGAGGAGGATGGGGAGGGTTCCGGAGAAGTAGACGTTGGCCCCGAAGGGCGAGCGCCACATGGGATCGGTGTAGAGGTAGTTGTCGCCCCGATGCGAGGTGGGGAATTCGGCGGCGATGTGCTGCATGGCGACGTTGAGGGCGATGTCGGCCTGGTGGCTGTCGACGCCGGGAGCGAGGGCGCCAAGGACGTTGAGCCAGGAAACGCTGCGGTCGTGGAAGAAGTTGAAGCCCCAGACCTGCTGCGCTTCGGCGAGTGGGATCCAGACGTCGGCGCGGAGGCCGGTTTTGCATCCGTGAAAGCCTCTCGGCGCGACGCCGACGACGGTGTAGGGGTGCAGGTTGATCTGGACGATGCGACCGATGATGTGGGAATCGGCGCCGAAGTGGTTGCGCCAGAGGTCGTAATTAAGGACGACCTCGGACTGGCCGGCGGATTCGGCCCTGGGGTCAGTGAGGAGGAAGCGGCCGAGACGCGGACGGATGCCGAGAACGTCGAAGTAGTTGGCGGAGACGAGCGCGCCGTAGATGCGCTCGGGCTTGCCGATGCCGGTGATCGACATGTAGTCGTCGTGATACGCGAGCAGGCCGGAGAAGGCCTGGGTGTGGTCGCGGAGGTCGGCGTAGTCAGGAAAGGAGAAGGGCGGGGTGGGGTGCTCGTTGCGCGGGCCGCGGGCGATGGTGACCATGCGGCTGGTGTCGGGTGCGCCGGGGATGGGATTGAGGAGGGTGGCGCTGATCCAGCTAAAGATGGTGGTGTTGGCTCCGATGGCCAACGCCAGTGTAAAGACGGCGAGAAGGGTGAAGCCGAGGTTGTGCAGGAGCTGGCGAAGGGCGTAGCGGGTTTCGTGCAGAAGATTGCGTAAGAGCATGACACCGAACCAGGGAGAAAGTCGCCGCAACCCCGTCTGCCAACACAGGGGGCAGAGGGGGATTTCAGCGGCAAAACTCCAGTTTAACTGTACGGGTGGGGAGCGGTGGGCGCGGTGAGGGCGGTCACAGGGGATGGTCGAGAGCGGGTAGTGGGTAGCGGGGCAGAATGAGATGTTTTCAGATGCCAACTTGTTCGTGGCCAGGATTTTGGAGCCGCCTGGACTTTTTGGCGAAAGCGTCTTCCACAGCGCGAAACTTCCGGAAGGCCGACCAACCAGACATTACGGAACCATGGGCGTTTATCAGTACTAATCAACGCAAGATCTTCATCTCACCACCCTGGCGCGGCACGGCGACCTGGTGGATCTGGAGCCAGGAGCCGCGGAATGATGCGCGCGCTCCCTTCGCCATCGCCACGCATCCTGACGTCATCGTTTTCGGCGGCTGGAACTGGAGCGAGCACAACGCCGACGTCAGCGAGGACTGGGTCAAGCCCAACCTCGCCACACTGAACAGCGTGCCGCTGAACGATGCCTTCCACATCATCGATTACGCCGAGGCGCATGGCTATCGCGAAACCCATCGCTTCTGCGGGCACGCCTTCCTGCGCAGCGGCTACTCGGAGGAACTTTGCCAGGTGGCGCTTGAGCCCGTGCCGGGTTCGGTTCCATCTGCCCTGGAAATGCAGTCCGCCCTTTCTCTCACTCCGGTCCCAGTGAGTCCACGCTAGAATAGAGATGCAGGCAGACTGGGCGGCCGCTGTTGCAAAGCGCAAGCGATGCGGCAGAGGAAAGTCCGGACTCCGCAGGGCAGTGTGCCGGATAACATCCGGGACCTGGGCGTCAAAACCCAGGGACGGCCAGTGCCACAGAAAACAAACCGCCCGCACCCCGCGAGGGGTCAGGGTAAGGGTGAAAAGGTGCGGTAAGAGCGCACCGCTCCGGCGGCAACGGCGGAGGCACGGTAAACCCCACACGGAGCAAGACCAAATAGGGAACGAGTCCGGCAGCAATGCCGGCACGCGCCGGCCCGGCGCGGCAGCCCCGAAGGGGCGACCTGGAAAGCCACCCCGGCGAGCGAAGCTCGCGGGGGTCCGGTTCACAGGCCGAAAGTTCCGGGTAGGTCGCTACACACGAGCGCCGCAGCAATGCGTCGCCCAGAGGAATGGCCGTCCTCGACAGAATCCGGCTTACAGGTCTGCTTGTTGTCATGGCCCCGGTTTTCCGATGAGGAGAGCCGGGGCCTTCAAATTTTCGGTCAGATTCACGCCGCGTCCCCGTGGGTCAGTTCAGACATCGAAGCGCCGGTGTTGCCGGAGCGCCCTTACATCCCCGCCGCCCGCTTGGGCGCGTCCGCAAACAGGCTCGCGACAAAATCCAGCATGAAGAGTGGATGAACCGGCTTGGCGAGAATCTCGAACATGGTGCCCCGCTTGGCGGCTTCCTCCATCAGTGCCGGAGTGCCTGCGTGGCCGGAGAACAGCACCAAATGGCAGGCGGGGCGATTCGCCTTCAGGACCATCGCCAGATCGATGCCGTTCATACGCGGGAGCATCACGTCGAGAATCGCCAGGTCGGGCTCCCAGCGCGCAATAATCTCGATCGCCTCTTCCGCCGAGAGCGCACAGCGTACCTCGTACCCGTACTTTTCGAAGATCAGCGCCAGCGATTCCGTGATGGCGGGATCGTCATCGACGACAAGAATGCCGCGGCGTCTACCAATCCCCTTCATCGGGGGCCTCCTCGGATCAGTGGTTCTGTCGAACGGGACTGTGCGGTCCCTTTTTCCGGCCATCTGAAAGCGGGGTCCGCAGGTCGATAGCCGGATACGTTCACTACGATGCAACGGGCGCGGGGCTCGCGTTGCCAACCCGGTTATCAGCTTTTTTGCTGTGCCGACTGCTGCGTATCCTCAGCGGAAGTGCTCCCACCCCGCTGCTATCAGCGCAACCTCTTTATCATCACCGGCTCGCAGGGTAATTCGAGCCGATCCCCGCGTCCGGCTCCGGATCACCCCAATCCCGCAGACCGGCACACCGGCGATTCTCCGCGGAACCCGGGTTCCTGACGGCGCCGTAAACAGCAACTCGTAATCTTCGCCGCCATCGAGCGCCAGGCGGATCGGGTCCACTCCCTGCTGTGCCAGGGGATCGACCGGCAGCGCGGCCTGATCGATCGACGCCGCGACGCCGGACGCTTCGCACAGATGGGTGAGGTCCGTCGACAATCCGTCGCTTACATCGATGGCCGCGGTCGCGAACCCGCGCAGCCGCCGCCCCACGGCGATTCGCGGTTCGGGATAAAGATGCGGATGTCCAGGTGCTGCGTGCGTGAGACTCGCAAATTTCCGCGGGCTCTTCTCGAGCGCGGCCAGCTCCGCCGCCGCTCCGCCCAGCGTGCCCGTCACGTAAATTCGATCACCCGGCCTCGCGCCTGAGCGGAGGAGCGCGCTTCCTCGCGGCGTCTGGCCCACCGCCACGATATCCGCTGCGATCAACCCGTCGTGTGCCCTGGCAACCGCCGGCGACTCGGCCGTGTCTCCGCCGGCCAGCGTCACCTTGTGCCGTCTCGCCAGCGAGAGAAATCCGTGCAGGAATCGCTCCACCCAGCGCGCCGGCAACCGCGCAGGAACCGCCAGAGACAGAAACACCGCCATCGGTTCTGCACCCATCGCTGCCAGATCGCTCAGCCCGCGCGCCAGGCATCGGTGTCCAACCGACTCTGGCGGATGCCAAGCGCGCCTGAAGTGCCGGCCCTCCAGGGTGAAATCCGTCGTCACGCAAATCTCGTAGCCAAGCCTGGGCCGGAGGATAGCGCAGTCGTCGCCAATCCCCAATCGAACCGCTCGCGATGCCGCGGACCCGCGCCCCGCCTGGCGACGGATGGCTTCAATCAGCGCCAGCTCGCCAGGAATCGTCCGGGATGGAGAACGCGAAGCCACTGAGATTCCCTGCGAACAGCATATCTGTCGGGCCGATTGCACTGCGCGCGCTGCAAAATCGCGGCTCCGACGCGTTCGCCGGGCGCTTACTCAGTGGAAAACGCGGCAACTGGTGTTCGGGGGCTGAAGCCCGATCGTTAAGAATGCCACTCGCGGCACGGCTCAAGCCGTCCCCTTTCAAAGCGCGTCGATGTTGCTGGATGACCAGGAATTGCGGAAGTTCAGGGCGAATTGCCCGGGCCTGAAGGCCGTTACTTTCGGTGAGGAATTTTCCACGGGCTTGAAGCCCGGTGGCTTTTACCGTCGTGCCGCTGGCGCGGCACTGGGGTGCTCCGGGACGGCCTGCTTAGGATGCGCCGGAGAGAGCAGAGGGCCGAAAAAGCCAGCGGCAGTTACTGCTGCTCGGTTTGGAGGCCTCCGTCGGGGACGAGGACGACGTCGCACTTCTTGTCGCTGGCTTCGGAACAACTGACGACGGCGCTGCGCAGCAGGTGGGCTTTGGAGCCGGGCGGGAGGAGCTCAGGGAACTTCATGGCCAGGATGGAGGGCTTGATGCCGGCGACGGTCTGCTGGCCGGACATCAGCTGCGCATCGGTAACGCCGGTGGTGGTGATCTCAATGCGGAAGGTGCCCCAGCCGCTGACGCCGGAGGGACGCACGAGGGACCAGGTGCGAAGGTCCTGGGTATTGGCGGCGCCGGGGGGCAGACTGGCTTTGGCGCCGGCGGCCTTGAGGCGCGCGATGCTGTCGTGAATATGACCGCGAACGTCCGGCGTGTCGTTGGCGGTGAGGGCCTGGCTGGCGAAGGTGTAGGCGGTGAGAGCTTCGTCGTTGTGGCCGAGAGCCTCGTCGACCTGGCCGAGGTGGTCGGCGGACTCGGCGATGAGGGAAGCGCGCCAGGTAGCGGAGACGAGGGGCTTGGCGGCTTCAGGTTTGCCCTCGCGGAAGAGGATCCAGCCGAGGGTGTCCCAGGAGGCGACCATAAGCTGGGCCTCGGCAAAGGTGCGGCTGTTGGCTTCCTGGGCGGAGATGGTGGCGCTCTTCTCTTCGAGAGCAGAGATGCTACGGCGGGAAGCGTCTTCAGCAGCCGCGAGGTCGATACCGGTTTCGCTGAGCGTGTAAGCAGCATTGTTGAGCAGCTCGGGATCGTCGGTACCGTTGATGACGGTTCTTGCGGCGGCCGCGGCTTCCTGATTGCGCTTGAGCAGAAAGAGCGTGTTGCAGATCTGGATGAGAACGTGGCGGTCGTCAGGATTTTGATCGGCGGCGGACTGCAGGGTTTTGAGCGCGGCGTTGTAATCGTGGGCAGAGTTCTGGAGCGAGGCGAGGTAGAGCGAAAGCTGCACGTTCTGGTGCTGGTCCAGATAGTGGCTGATGGTCTGGCGGGCCCCGAGAGAGTCGCCGGCTCGGGCCTGGAGGCCGGCGAGCGCACCGACGGCATTGGGGTTGTCGGGATGAGCGGCGATTTCCTTGCGGAAATCTGCGATGGCCTCGTCGTCGTTGCGCGCCAACATGGCGACGAATCCATACATGCTCCACAGATTTTCTTCGGTGGCGTTCTTTGCCTTGACTTTATCGAGGGCTTCCTTTGCGCCGCCCATGTCGCCGTTGCGGAGGAGACTCTGCGCCAGGGTCATGAGGTCGGCGACGGAGGCGTTGTCGGGGATGACTGCAACGGAGGACGATGCGCTGGAGGTTGTAACGGGCCCACTGCCGACCGTTACGGTTTTGGATTCACCGCCCGCCGCTGAGACGGATTTGGCGGGAGCGGAGGTTGAATCCGACTTTGATCCGGGAGGAGTGGCGGGTTCCGTGGGCGGCGGGAGGAGCGGGATCCATGGCTCGTTGCTGAGGCCGATGTCTTTGGTAAAGGCCTGGTACTTCTTCCAGTCGTCCCTGGCGACTTTCTTCTTCAAAACGACGATGGTGCGCTCGACGACGACCTGTTTGCCATCGAAGCGGTAAGTCTTGTCGAAGGTAGCGAAGTCGGTTTTGACGTGGACGGGATCGGGGACGTCGGCGCGGAAGCCCTGAGGAAGCACGATGGTGGAGGTGGCGATGAGGGTGCGGGGCGCGCCGAGCTGGATGTCTTTTTCGGGCTGCTTCGCATCGTCATCGAGGACGGTGAAGTCGGCGACGGGGAGGAGGGGGACGATGTTGAGCATCTTCCAGTCGCCGTAGGGATGGCGGGAGTAGTCGTAGGAGAGAACGATGGGGGCATTGGCGTCGTCGGCGTTTTTGAACTGGGTGTTGCTGGTGGTGCCGCCAAATCCAGTCATGGAGGAGATATATTGCGAGGCTCTGTCCCACTCGGCGGGCGCGATGCCGATGGCAAGAGCGCGGACGACGATCTCATCGTCGTCGTGGTAGGTGGCCTGTATGTGGCCGGCGAGTTTGCCGTCGGCGTCGAGCGTGGCATTGGCGGTGAAATTCGCGGTGAAGGGCCAGGGCGCGGCGGCGGGCGTGGTGGCGAGTTCGGCGGGCGCGCTGGCGGGGACGAGGAGTGCTTTCTGGTCGCGAATCTGCGAGACGAGATAACGGTAGGGCGATACGGAGGGCGTGCTGTCGAGCCAGATGCGGCCGGCGGGGAGTTCGACCGTAGTGATGACGTGATTGAAGACGGCCGGTGAAGGGACGTCGGGCGCGGGCGCAATGCCTGCGCCGATAAGAGCGGGAGCAGTGGTGAATCCTTTGGCGTGGAGGAGGGCTTCGAGGAGGGTGTCCTTATCTTTGCAGTTGCCGTACTGATTGGCCAGAACTTCGGCAGCGGAGTGGGGCTGATAGCGGCCGACACCGAAGTCGATGCCGATGTAGCGAGTTTTCGTGGAGACGAATTCGTAGAGGGCGCGGATCTGGTCTTCGGGGGTTTTCGCGTCCTTCGTTAACTCGTCGGCGCGGGCGCGGAGGGCGTCGTTGGGCTGCGACTGGCTAAGGGCGAGAGAGCGGTACCAGTCGCCGACTTCGGCCCAGGAGTGGAACGTGGTCCAGGCAACGGAAGGGAGCTTGCGGCTATCGGCGTCCTCGTCGGGATCCTTGGGCGGAGTGGATTGCGTGGCGTCGTCGGCGTTGGGTTTGGGAGTGGGGATGAGCTGCGGGACGGTCCAGACGTACGTGCGGAGACCATCGTGGTCGGAGACGGTGGGCTTGTGGTTGGGGCTCCAGACCTGGACATATTTGTTGGCGGGGACTTCGAGGGTGAGGGTCTCGTTGAGAACGATGACGGAGCCGGGAACGGTGAAATGATGGGCGCCCCAGAACTGGCCGGGGGCTTCGGCCTTGTCGATGGCGAAGCGGGCCTGGTACTCGAGGGTGTCGCCGACGGAGAGCGAGCGAACGGGGAGGTGCTTCTCCTTGAGGTCGCTGTAGAGCGGGGCTTCGCGGCTGACGGCGGCGGGCATGTCCATGGCGTCGGAGGATGGCGTGTCGACGGTGGTGCCGTCGGGCTTGTGGACGCGGACGAGCTGGATGGTGGGGGTTTCGTTGGCGGAGGCGTAGCTGAGCGTGAGGACGCCGAACTGCTGGGCTGCTCCCTGAGACTGGACACGGACGACAACGTGGACATCGCGCTCGCCGGTGCCGTCGGCGTGCATGCGGTACGTGGTGTCGTAGCGCTCGAAGACGAGGGCCTGATCGGAGAAGGACGGGGTGGCGGGGGGTGGAACGATTTTGGCGGCGGGCGCCGCCTTTTGCGCGGAAGAGACGAGGGGAAGAAGCGAGACAAACAGGGCCGGGAGCAAGCGCGAGCGCGACATACGCGGGAGGTTAATACGGTTTGTGAAAATTACCAGACCCTTTCGTGGGATGGGGAAGGCGGCGGGCGCATAGTGGTGATTCCGGGAAAGGAAGAGGGGGCAGGGCGCAGAAAGCTTACGGAGCTGTAAGGTGCGCGCAATCCGATGGTTAGTTGCGACCCCTACGCTGGAAGAGGCGCATCCTAAATGAACAACCGGATCGGAAACCTGCGTGGAACTGCGGAAGAGGCGCTGCGAGTGCCGTGCAGCATGGTGTGCTGTGGGACACAGGCCGGCGAAGAGAGCCTGAAGTATTCATGAACTGGATGAATCGCAGACAGAGCGGATGGCCAAGCCCTGCGGGCGGGGGTTGGCCGCACCTGGCGGTATTTCTCGTGGTAGTGATGTCGGCGGCGGCGCTGAGCGCGCAAACGCTGAAGTACACGAAGCGTCCGGATGCGGTGCATGGCGAGACGGTGTACCGGTCCGGATGCATCGCGTGCCATGGCGATCGGGGCGCGGGCGCGGCGCCGACGAGCACGGAGTTTGTGCGGCCGGATACGTTTCCGGATTTCACGCGATGCGATCAGACGACGCCGGAACCGGACATCAACTGGAAGGCAACGATCGTGCATGGCGGCCCGGGGTTCGGGCTCTCGACCATCATGCCAGCGTTCGGGGAGTTGCTGTCGGACGATGACATCAACGATGTGATTGCTTATCTGCGGACGATGTGCACGAATCCGCACTGGCCGCGGGGCGAGTTGAATCTGCCGCGGGCGATTGTGACGGAGAAGGCCTTTCCGGAGGATGAGTTCGTGCTGTCGACGTCGGCGAATGCCAGCGGAGCGCCTGGGTTCACGACGGACTACATCCACGAAGAGAGCTTTGGCGCGAAAACTCAGCTTGAGGTGGATCTGCCGCAACACGACGAGGATCAGAATCACCAGTGGCAGAACGGCATTGGCGACATCACGTTCGGGCTGAAGCGGGTGTTGTGGTCGAGTCTGCGCACGGGATCGATTGTGGCCGTGCAGGGCGGCGTGCTGCCGCCGACGGGGGACAGCAAGCGCGGGTTTGGCGCGGGGACGACGACGTTTGAGCCGTTCGTGTCGGCCGATCAGCTGTTCACCACGAATACATGGGTACAGTTCCAGATGGGCGCGGATCTGCCGGTGGATCCGAAGAAATCGCCACAGTCGCTGTTCTATTACACGGCGCTGGGTCAGACGATTGCGGGGGATCATCGGCTGGGGCGACAGTGGAGCCCGATGGTGGAGTTTCTCGCCAATCGCGACCTGGTGGACGGTGCGAAGACAGATTGGGATGTGCTGCCGGAAATGCAGGTGACGCTCAGCAAGCGGCAGCACATTCGCGTGGATCTGGGGTACCGGGCGCCGTTCACCAATACGGCGGGGCGGCAGGGGCAGGTGGATTTTTATGTTTTGTGGGACTGGGCGGACGGCAAGTTCTGGGAGGGCTGGTGATGCGGGTGCTGTGGGTGCTGGCCTCTTCCCTGCTGCTGTCGGGCGCGCCGCTGGTGGCGCAGGTGCACGCGACGGATAAGACGTTCAAGACGGACTTTCGCACGTCGGACCGCTGCGTGGCGTGCCACAACGGGCTGAAGACGCCGTCGGGCGAGGATATTTCGATTGGGTTCGAGTGGCGGGCGAGCATCATGGCGAACTCGTCGCGGGATCCGTACTGGCAGGGCAGCGTGCGGCGCGAGTCAATCGATCATCCGGAGTCAAAGGGGGCGATCGAGAACGAATGCTCGACGTGCCACATGCCGCTGACGCATTTCACAGCGCAGGCAGAGGGAAAGCAGGCGGAGGTGTTCTCGCACCTGCCGTTGAGCGATGTGACGAGTAAAGATGGGCCGGCGGCGGATGGGGTGTCGTGCTCGGTGTGTCATCAGATTGAGAAGGCGCGGCTGGGGACGCCGGAGTCGTACAACGGGAACGTGGTGTTTGCGAGCACAGCGGACGCGCACGATCGGCCGGAGTATGGGCCGTTTGACGTGGATCACGGGCATCAGCGGGTGATGCAGTCGTCGACGAACGGAATGGTGCCGACGCTGGCGGCGCATATCCGCGACGCGGCGCTGTGCGGGAGCTGCCACACGCTGAAGACGCAGGCGCTCGCGGCCGGCGGGAAGGAGATCGGATCGCTGCCGGAACAGATGCCGTATGTGGAGTGGCTGCACAGCGATTACACCAAGACGCGGACTTGCCAGGATTGCCATATGCCGGAGGTGACGGAGGCGGTGGCGGTGACGGCGGTGTTTGGTCCGCTGCGGGAGGGGATGCACCGGCACACGTTTGTGGGCGGGAATTTTTTGCTGGAGGCGATGCTGCACGACTACCACGGCGATCTGCACGTGGCGGCTTTGCCGCAGGAGCTGGAAGCTGCGCGGGCAAGGACGGAGGAGTTTCTACGGACGCAGGCGGCGCGGGTGACGCTGGAGAAGCTAGGCATGGGAGACGGGCGGTTGTCGGTTGCGGTGCGGGTCGAGAATCTGACGGGGCACAAGCTGCCGACGGCGTACCCTTCGCGGCGCGCGTGGCTGCATGTAGTGGTGACGGATGCGAGCGGGCGCAAGGTGTTCGAGTCCGGCGCGCTGCATGCGGATGGGTCGATTGAGGGCAACGTGAACGATGAGGATCCGCACCGGTACGAGCCGCACTTCACGGAGATTACGAGTCCGGAGCAGGTGGAGATCTTCGAGCCGATTTTGAAGGATGCGCAGGGGCAGGTGACGACGGGGTTGCTGTCGGCGGTGGGATATCTGAAGGACAATCGCCTGCTGCCGGCTGGGTTCGACAAGCGCACGGCGGAGCCGGATATCGCGGTGGTGGGGAAGGCGCTGGACGATCCGGATTTCACGGGCGGCGGGAGCGTGATCCGATATGTGGTGGACACACACGGGACGGCAGGGCCGTTCCATGTGAAGGCGGAGCTGTGGTATGAGCCGGTGGGGTATCGGTGGGCGCATAACCTGGCGCCTTATGAGGCTGCGGAGCCGCAACGGTTTGTGCACTACTATGAGGCGGAGTCGGGGCGGTCGGCGATGGTGCTGGCGAGCGTCGAACTCGCTGTTAGCCACTAGCTTTTAGCTATTAGCTGTGAACGAGTTGTGAGTTGGGAGTTCACGTTCTCTTCTTTCTCTTTGCTTGCCGGTGCCAGTATTGGAATTCATCGGCGTAGAGTTCGCCTTCGAGGTCGGCGACGCGGGCGGTTAATCGTGCCTGGGCGTCGGCGATGGCCTGGTTGTAGATGGCCGGGCCGATCTCATCGAGGAAGAAGTCGAGCAGGAGGCCGGCGCGCAGGTCGCCGATGGGCTCGCGGATCTCGTCTTCGAAATATTTCTTCAGAGAGGCGAGGGCTTCTGCGCGCTTCTCTTTGGAAAGCTCAATGGTGACCATGGGTGGAGCCTCTCGATCACCGAGCTTACACGGGCGCGGAAAACGTTTGCTGGAATAGAATGAGGGCGCAGATCAGGTGACAGGTCACAGGTGACCGGTTACGGGTTACGGAGGTTGCGATGGCGCGACGTGCGGTTTCGAGAAGGACTTTTCTTTCGCTGGCTGGAGCGTCTGCAGCGGCACGGCCGCTGATGGCGGCGACTGGCTCGTGGGGGTTCGATGAGCCGACGGCGAGTGCTGCGACTCCAGGATGGCATGACCAGGGAGTGCTGAATCTGGCGCACTCGCCGTACGCGAAGCTGCACAACGTGCCGGTGCGGGCGGTGACGATCGAGGACGGGTTCTGGTCGAAGCGGCGGAAGACGAATGTGGAGTCGAGCATTCCTTCGATGCACGAGGAGCTGCTCGCGCACGGGCGGATGGACAACTTCCTGCGTCTGGTGGGGCAGTCGAATGCGCCGCAGAAGGGGCCGGTGTATTCGGACTCCGATATGTACAAGTGGCTGGAGGCGGTGGCGTTCGCGCTGCAGACCGAGGACAACGCGCAACTGCATGAAGCGGCGCAGACAACGATCAAAGAGATTGTGGCGATCCAGGAGCCGAGCGGATATCTGAACACGTATTACCAGGATGACCGGAAGAAGCTACGGATGACGATTCCGGAGCAGGTGCGCGGGCACGAGCTGTATTGCCTGGGGCACATGCTGCAGGGGGCGATCGCGTACTATCGCGCGACCGGCGATCCGACGTTGATGAACGCGGGGCGGAAGTTTGTGGATGGGTATCTGCTGCCTAACTTCGGGCCGGAGCCAGACAAGAAGCCGATCGTGTCGGGGCATCCGGAGATCGAGATGGCGTTGATCGAGCTGTACCGGACGACGGGCGAGCGGAAGTATGTGGAGCTGGCGGGGTACATTCTGCAGGGCGATCCGCGGGCGAATCTGCGGCCGCAGCAGATTGTGTACATGAACTGCGGCGTACCGTTCACGACCAAGACGAAGCTGCAGGGACACGCGGTGCGGGCGATGTATGCGAACTGCGGTGCGACCGACTACTACCTGGAAACGGGCGACGCGGCGTACATGAAGACGCTCGAGGTATTGTGGAGCGATCTGACGCGGGCGCAGATGTACGTGAACGGCGGCGTGGGCGCGCGCAGCGAGGGTGAGGCGTTTGGCGAGGACTACGAGCTGCCGAATGCGCAGGCGTATGGGGAGAGCTGCGCGGCGATCGGCAACGCGATGTGGAACTGGCGGATGCTGGCGGCGACGGGCGAGGCGCGCTTCACGGATGTGATGGAGCGGGCGCTGTACAACGGGATCAACTCAGGCATGTCGCTGAACGGGATTCTTTATTGCTATCGAAATCCGCTGGCCTTCGATCCGACGACCGGGGAGAAGATCCGGAACCCGTGGTATGACACGACGTGCTGCCCGCCGAATCTGGAGCGGACGTTTGCGAGCCTGCCGGGGTACTTCTACTCGACGGCGAAGGACGGGCTGTACGTGCACCTGTTCGACAACTCGAAGATGCAGTGGAAGCTCGAGAGCGGGAACGGGATCGTCGTGACGCAGAAGACGCAGTATCCGTGGGAAGGCGCGGTGCGGATGACGGTGGCGGTGGAGCATCCGGAGGAGTTCACGCTGTATGTGCGGGTGCCGGGGTGGTCGCGGGCGTCGCAGGTTGCTGTGGCGGGGAAGCCGGTATCGGGCGTGCGGAGTGGAGAGTATGTTCCGATTCGGCGGCAGTGGAGCGGCGAGACTTCGGTGGAGCTGGCGTTCGACGTGACGCCGCGGATGGTGATGGCGAATCCGGCGGTCGAGCAGGACACGGGGAAGGTGGCGATGGAGCGGGGCCCGGTGGTGTTCTGCATGGAGGGGATGGACCAGACGAAAGGGACGGATGCGAAGACGTTCCCGCTGTACCTGGCGAAGCGGGATGGAGCGATCCAGGGTGAGTTCAAGCCGGATGTGCTGGACGGGGTGATGGTGTTGACCCACTCGGGTGCGAAACGCGTCGAGAGTGTGGAGTCGCTGTATGCGCCGGCGGGGGCGGAGGCGGGGAAGGTGGAGGCAGCGGAGCTGAAGCTGATCCCTTACTACGCGTGGGATAACCGGGAGGAGAGCTCGATGCAGGTTTGGGTGCCGTGGGTGGGGTGAGGTGCCCCCCCTCCCCCCTGTGTGCGGTCTCCTTGTTGATTCCACATGGGTTGGGATGAGGTGACAACCTCGACAACAGCTGTCGATCCCGGATAGCGAGACGAATCACGCTGCGCTTGCGGGCAAGAGTGCGTCGGGTTGCGATGCGCGCCAGTTTTCAAAGAGCCAGCTTGATCCGGCCTGAGCCGGGTAGAACGAAGTGCAGGTGACAGGTCGCAAGGTTCAGGTGGGCGCGACCTCCGCGCCCTGAAACACAAAAGCTCTGTTCGCGGTGGCGGACAGAGCTTTCCTCGTTTTTAGGGTAGGAATTTTGAGGTTCGAAGGCAAGGGAATTCGGATGAGTGGACGGTACGGAGGTAATGGGGCGGGAAGCAGCGGAGGCGTTCTGACGAACGCGACAAGTTTCTGCCCCATCGCGGCGACGGCCGCGACGGGAGGCCCCAGGGACGGCCTGCGGCAGCAAGGAAGCGCCTTGCGGCGCGGCTTTTTGGCACGAGTGAACTCGTGCCCTGATACAAAAGCGCAGGACCGGGTGCGAGCCTTCCACAAAACGGACTAAGCGGTCTTCAACTGCACGAGATTTTCGTTCTCGATTTCCAGTACGTGACGAAGGCGCGTGTCGATTGCCGGAATCGGGTTTTGCACGCGCACCGGGAACTCGTCATAAGTTCTGCCATCGAGCGTTCTTCCCGTCACCTTCTTGCGCTTGCCGCCCCACTGCTTGAAGAAGAACGGCACTCGGGCGGCCTGACACTGCTCGCGAATCGAATTCACCCATTCGGGCTTCATAGGCCTGGCGCCTGGCCCACTCTCTCCCCCGACGATCACCCAAGAGATACCGTCGAGCGGGATTTTTCCAATGTCTTCGAGGAGGGGTTCGACAGAGAGAAAGCGCACGGCTGCAGGAGAAGCCTGCAGGTCCGCGATGCGCGGAAAACCGTGTTTACGGTTTTCGACGGATACCCCCCACCAGATGTGTCGCTGCTGCGCGGCCGTTCGCAATGTGCCTGAGAGCAATTCCCTCATATAGTCGGATCGCTTGGTGAGGACCTGATAGGTGTGCCAGCGCGCCGTGAGCATGGTTTCGGTGACCCTTTCAATGAAGCTCCGGGGGATGTCGCGATGAAAGAGGTCGCTCATGGAATTGACGAAGATCATTCGCGGCTCGCTCCAGCGCAGCGGGTCAGCGAGCTTCTCCGGGACAAGGCGGATGTCGAAGCCCTGCACGAAGGGATGGCCTTTGACTCCGCGAAAGCGCTCGGCGAAGCGTTCAGCGTAGCAGTGCTTGCAGCCTGGGCTGATCCTGGTGCAGCCGCGGACTGGATTCCAGGTGGCGTCGGTCCATTCGATTTTGGAGAGGAGTGACATGGTGGCTGGTGAGTGAGCTTGAGTACTTAGGTTCTGTGTCGTCCGAACAGGCTTGCGCGAAATTTCCTCCTGCGTTGATATCATAACCCGAGATTCGCTTTTATTTCGCCGCACCTCCGAGGCGGCATCACATGACTCAACAAGATCTGTTTGGCGGGTGGTGGACCCAGCAAAAGCTCGAGATCCTCAGCAAGTACTTGAAGGCTTATCGACGGATTTTCGAGTCGAACCAGCGCGCGCGGTATTTTCGCGTCAGCTACGTCGACGCATTTGCGGGTACGGGGGTGATTCCTCGTCCAGCACTAGCAGGTACACTCGCCGATTTCATTCCGGGAATCGAAAAAGAAGAAGAGGAGTTTCGTAAGGGAAGTGCGCGAAGGGCCCTTGAAGTGGACCCTCCGTTTCAACACTACGTATTTATCGAGAAAGACCGCGAGAAATGTGGAGAGCTAATTGCGCTTGCCAGTGAGTTTTCCATGCGAGACATTCGGATCATTAACGAGGACGCGAACACGGCTTTGTCAAGGTGGTGTTCGGAAATGGAACCTCGTGACCGCGCTGTGGTTTTCCTCGACCCTTTTGGCGCGTCCGTTGAATGGAACGTTATCGAGGCCATCGCGAAAACCAAGGCAGTAGACTTGTGGTTTCTTTTTCCATATGGTGCTGTCAACCGAATGCTCACCAGTGGCCGTAAGCCTCCACCCAGCTGGTCTGAGCGTCTGACTCGTGTGTTCGGCACCGGCGAGTGGGAAGAGCAGTTCTATTCCTCAACTCGCTACCTTTCGCTCCTTGATCCAGATCAGCAAGTGGAATTGGTTCGCAAGACGGCAGGCAAAGACGAGATCATTCAATTCTTTATCGACCGGCTCAAAACAGTTTTTGTCGATGTGGCGACACCTGGGCTTCTCTTCAATTCAAGAACATTGATCTTCGTGCTTCTCTTTGCAGCAGGCAATAAAGCGGGTGCCGGGGCGGGGATCAAAATCGCGAATCATCTGCTTGAGGGACTGACCCGAGTCTGATCGATCAAGGGTTCCCAGATGCCATGCGACTTAGGGAAAGTCTGCGCAACCCGTCATTTTGAGGCAGCGCTGGTCTGATTGGGTGTGGCGCAGCGAAAACCGGCATCGGATTGCTGGCTGGATGGTGGCGAGTGCATCGAAGCTCGCCATGCACGCGGGTTCGGAAGACACTACGCCCCGAGCGGGGTCAGCCGTTTGCGGTGCAGGTACAGATTCGCCAGGGCGAAGTTCACGCACAGTCGCTGGTGATTCTTCCTCAGTCCCCGGTATCTGGTCTTCTCGAAGCCGAAGACGCGCTTCACGATGCGGAAGGGATGCTCCACCTTGGCTCGCACCCTGGCCTTTACCCGGTTCTTCGCCCGCTGTAACTGGTCCACATAGTCCTTGTATCTGGTCCTGCGGCTGGTCATATCCTGGGCGTGCGGAGCGGCCTGGCGAATTGCCTCTCCCTGGCCCTGATACCCTCCGTCGCCCCACACCTTGCGCTCCTCGCCGTGCAGCAGATCACCCAGCATGTGCTTGTCGGGTGCACGATGCCCTGCCTGGAATCCACCCCGATGTGCGCCTTCAGCCCGAAGTACCACTGCTTGCCCTTCCTCGTCTGGTGCATCTCCGGATCGCGCTTGCCGCTCGCGTTCTTCGTCGAGGAAGGCGCATGAATAATGGTCGCGTCCACGATGGTTCCGGTCGCGATGCGGATGCCGCGGCTCTCCAGATAGCGGTTCACCGTGTCCAGCATCGCCCCGCCCAGATCGTGCGCTTCCAGCAGATGCCGGAACTGCAGGATGGTCGTTTCGTCCGGCGCCGGCGCGCGCCCCAGGTCCACGCCCGCAAAGCGCCGCAGCACCGGCGAGTCGTACAGCGCCTCTTCGGCCCCCGGATCGCTCAGGTCAAACCACTGCTGCAGAAAGTGAATCCGCAGCATGATGCCCAGTCCCATCGGCGGCCGCCCGTTCTCCCCCTTCGGATAGTGCGGCCCGACCAGCGCCTCCAGTTCCGCCCACGGCACGACCCGGTCCATTTCCTCCAGGAACTGCTCCCGCCGCGTCTTCTTCCCGTATCTCTCGAACCCGCTCTGCGCCGCCAATGTCTGCTGTCTCACTCGCCCTTTCCCTCCACTTACCCAGGTTACCCGCTCTGGCTGTGCTTCGGGAAGTTCTTCAGAGGTTCCTTAGTGCGCGGCATATTTTGCGCGGATGAGGACGGTGCGTTGTAACTCGTCCATGGCTTCGAGGACTTTGAGGCGGAGGTCGGGGTCGGGGTTGGCGGTTTGTAAGTAGTGGTTGACGGTGTCGAGCGAGGCTTGCGATTGCTGGCCGTCGAGGAAGGCGTCGAGCCAGGCGACGAGGAAGAAGATCTTGCGCTCGCGCCTGACTTCGGGCAAGGCTTCGAGGGCGGGCTCGAGATATTGCGCCGTTAACTGGGCCTGATTCCAGTAATTGAAGGCGCCGAGGGAGGACTGGATCCAATCCTCGCTGATCTTTTCATCGCTGATTTTGACTGTGGTGACCTGGATACTCTCTTCACCGGTTTTGTCTTTAGTGATTTTTTCTTCGCCCTTGACGATGGAGGGGACTGCGGGCCAGCGGGTGTAGTCGGCGAAGTAGCGCTGCTTGGTGGCGGCGTCGGGGCCGGCGGCCTGGGCGATCCATGCGTACTTGAGGCCGTCGCCGCTGGGGTCTCGCTTTTGTTCGGCGGCAAAGCAGGCGTCGGCTTCGGGATCGTTGTAGGCGATCAGCGCCGTGACGAGGGACCAGCGGTCCTGTTGGCGGAGCTCGACGCCGGGAATGGAGCGCGCGCCGCTGAGGAGATCCTTCATGACGGCGGTGCCAGCCGGTTGCGTTGCGAAACCGTCGAGAGATCGAAACCAGACGATGCGCAGGTCGTGGTCCGGATTGTTGGTCATGTGGTCGGCTGCGAGCGATGCGCCACGGGCGAGGAGTTCAGGCTGGGCGGATGCGGGGACGTAGCGGTGGACGGCGGTTTGAGTCCGGCCGAGGAGCGAGGAGGCGAGGGCTTCGTCGCGCTCGTGGGGCAGAACGGCGAGAGCGGTTTTGATGTAGTCGGCGGGATCGAGTTCGGCGAGGCGAACCGAGTCCCAGAGCGAGCCCCAGAGGAGGGTGCGGCGGAAGACGTCCGATGTTGCCGGAGCGGAGGCGGTGAGTTGGTGCATCACGGCTTCACGGGATTTGGCGTCGAGGGGGAAGAGGCCGTAGGCGTGGTCGTCGTTGTTGGCGAATATCCAGGACGGACAGGGCAGAGGAGGGTTGAATTTGCGGGGGTCGAGGGAGACGGAGCGATCGCCGAGGTCCGCGCGAAGGGTGCTGGTGGTGCCGTCGGGATAGGCGAGAAGGATTTCGGTGGCGATGGGCCAGAGGTCATTCCTTGAATCCGGGCCGGCGAGGACGGGCGTCTGCGTGAGGGTGAGCTGGGTGAGGTGCGAGCCGGAGCAGGTCCAGGCTACATCGACGCGGGGCATGCCTCGGTGGCGGATCCAGATGTCGGCCCAGGCGGTGAGGTCGCGGCCGGATGCGGTGTGGAAGGAATCGATGAGGTCGTTCCAGGTGGCGTTGCCGTAGGGGTGCGCGGCGAGATAGAGCTGGAGGACGCGGCGGAAGGCGTCGTCGCCAATGACGTAGTTGAGCTGGCGGAGAACGCCGGGGGCTTTGGAGTAGACGATGGCTCCGTAGGCGGATTTGGCGGCGTTGAGGTTGGGGATGTCCTGATAGATGGGCGTGGTGCCCTGGGTTTCATCGATGGCATACGCGCCGGGCTTGATGGACTGATAGAAGCGCTGCCAGACGGGGAGGTCGGGGTGGAGGGCGGCGAGGGTTTTGTAGGCCATGTACTGCGCGAAGCCCTCCTTGAGCCAGAGGTCGTCGAACCAGCGCATGGTGGTGAAGTCGCCGAACCACTGGTGGGTGAGCTCGTGGAGGACGAGGGTCTGGCGGGCGAAGCGGTTGAGGTCGGTGGGCGCGGTGCGGAAGAGGACCGATTCTTCGCGGAGGAAGGTGCAGCCGGCGTGCTCCATGCCGCCGTAGGCGAAGCCGGGGATGAGGACCATTTCGTATTTGGGGAAGGGGAAGGGCTGCGCGAAGTAGCCGGAGAGGAAGCGGATGCCGTCGGCAGCGGTGGTTTGGACGGCGGGAACTTCGGAGAGCGCAGCCGGGGCTTTGGATTTGCGGACCCAGACGTTGGGGAGGCTGGGGGTGGGATGGACGTTGACGAAGGGTCCGGCGGCGAAGGCGAAGAGATAGGTGGGGATGGGCTGGGTTTCGGCGAAGCCGAAGGTGGTCGCTGAAAAGTTCACGAGGCCGCCGGCCGGGGCGGTGTTGGAGATGACGGACCAGGCGGTGGGCGCCGTGATGCTGAGTTTGAAGCGGGCTTTGAGGTCGGGTTGGTCGAAGCAGGGGAAGGCCATGCTGGCGTCCATAGGGACGAAGAGGGTGTAGAGGTATTCGCTGCCGTCGTCGTGGTCTTCGAAACGGGTGATGGCTTTGCCTGCGGCTCCGATGTTCGCCGTGAAGTGGGCTTCGACGGTGTTGGGGCCGGTTCGGAGGTGGTCGGCGGGAAGGATGAGGTGGCCGTGGTCGATGGTGGTGGAGATGGCAGAGCCGTTGAGGGTGAGGGAGGAGACGGCGCCGTCGCGGAAGTCGAGGAGGAGGGGGGTGGAAGCGTCGGTGAGGGTGAAGCGGAGGGTCTCGGTGGCGACGGTGGCGGGGGCGTGGGGGGTGAGGGTGTAGCTGAGCTGGTAGTGGAGGCCGGAGACGCGGGCGGCGCGGGACTGGGCGAGGGCGCGGGGGATGCCGTCGGGGATGTCGTCCGGATTGTCGGCGGCGCGGGCCTGGGCTGGGGGGAGCATGAGGGCGGCGAGGGCGAGTGACAACAATATAAATAGGGGTCGCGGGGCAGCGGGAATCTTCAAGGGTTCGGCCTCAGAAGCACAGGATAGCGGTTAGCGGATAGCGGATCCAGGACGGGGCAACGTGGCGGGGTGTTCTTTGCCGGGACGGGCATCCCTGAAGGGCCAGAAAACATCCGCCTAAGTTGCGGTATTTCAGGAGAGCCAGTATGCGTGTCCCCATAGCAGGCAGGCTTCGCATTGCGCGGAGCACGGACTCATTCTTTCAAAAAGCAGTTTGTGAGAGCGGCGGCGCCGGCAGGAAGCTGGCGCTTTTCTTATTGATGGCGATGTTGGCGTGGTGTGGGACGCCGGCGCTGCATGCGCAGTTCAACGCGTCGCTGCGCGGGACGGTGAGCGATCCTTCGGGCGCGGTGATCCCAGCATCGACGGTGACGCTGACGAACAAGGATACGAACCAGAAATTCACGGCGACGACGGATGCGAGCGGTATCTACACGTTCAACGCACTGGGGCCGGCGAACTACAGCATGACGGTGGCGCACGATGGCTTCCAGACCAAGGCGCTGGCGCAGGTGCAGATCACGCCGGAGCAGGCGAACACGATCGACGTGCAGATGGTGGTGGGGGGCGCGACGCAGACGGTGACGGTGACATCGCTGACGCGCGGGCTGCCGACGGATACGGCGACGCTGAGCGCGACGATCAGCAGCAACCAGATTCAGCACATGCCGTCGTTCAACCGCGATGTTTTCCAGCTGGCGCAATTGACGCCGGGGGTGTTCGGAGATGCGTCACAGGGAGCGAGCGGCGGAGCGTATACGCTGCCGGGGAATCAGGGGCCGGGGGGCACGCCGGCGGGCGCGGGAGGCATCTTCTCGACGGAGAACGGGCCGCAGATTCAGACGATGGGGGGACAGTACGAGACGAACGGGATCAGCATCGACGGCATCAGCACGACCAGCGCGGTGTGGGGCGGGACGTCGGTGATCACGCCGAGCGAAGACTCAGTGGAAGACATGCACGTGGTTGCGAACAGCTACGACGCGGAAAATGGGCGGTTCAGCGGCGGGCAGATCGAGGTGACGACGAAGGGCGGAACGAACCAGATCCACGGGAGCGCGTTTTTCAAGGCGTCGCGGCCGGGGCTGAACGCGTACCAGCGGTGGAACGGCACGGGGTCGAATCACGCGCCGACCGGGACGACGGATGCGGCGCGGGCGGCGTCGCGCGGCGTGAATCGCGACAACTCGCGATTCAACCAGTACGGCGGCGGCCTGGGCGGTCCGTTCTGGAAGGACAAGCTGTTCTGGTTTTTCAACTTTGAGTCGAGCCCGCTGGCATCGACCTCGACGGCGCAGGGATGGTATGAGACGTCGCAGTTTGACTCCTCGGCGGGGAAGACGGGGAGTATCGCGGGGAAATATCTGTCGTACAAGGGCGAGGGCGTTGCGGCGTCGAGCATTGTGCCGCGGACGTGCGCTTCGATCGGGCTGACGGAGGGGGTGAACTGCGCGACGCTGAGCGGAGGGCTGGACGTGGGTTCGCCGCTGACGAGCGCGCTGGGAACGCAGGACCTGACGTATGGCGGCAACTCGAACACGCCGGGGGTGGGCGGAGGACTGGACGGGATTCCGGATCTTGCGTACTACAACACGGTAGACCCGAACACGACGTCGCAGATTCAGTACAACGGGCGCGTGGACGCGAACGTGACGTCGCGGGACCGGCTGACGTTTGCGATCTATTGGGTGCCGGTGGACACGACGGACTACAACGGGCCGGTGCGGTCGGCGAACCTGTGGCACCACTCGCAGGTGAACGACGCGTTCTCGGCGATCTGGAATCGCACGTTTTCGTCAACGCTGCTGAACCAGGCTCGGGCGAACGCGGCAGGGTGGCGGTGGAACGAAGTCACAACCAATCCGCAGGAACCGTTTGGACTGCCGCAGGACAATATCGACGCGATCGGCACGATCGGGAATCAGGGCGGATTCCAGTTCTTTGGCGCGCCGGGGCCGAGCGATCTGAACCAGTGGACCTACAGCTATAACGATGTGGTCACGAAGGTGTTGGGCAAGCAGAACATCAAGATGGGCGGCGAGCTGACGCGGCTCTATTACCTGAACAATCCGATCTACGCGGCGCGGCCGCAGTTCAATTTTCACAACCTGTGGGATTTTTCGAACGACGCTTCGTATCACGAGACGGGGACGTTCGATCACACGACGGGGGTACCGTTTTCGAACCGTCAGGATCAGCGCGAGAACCTGTGGGGAATCTTTGTGCAGGACGATTACAAGATTCGTCCGAATCTAACGATCAATGCGGGGCTGCGGTGGTCGTACTTCGGGGCGTTTTACTCGAAGGAGAACAACCTGGACGTGATGCAGTTCGGGTCGGGGGCCGATCCGCTGAGCGCAGTGAACATCAAGGTGGGGGATGGTCTGTATTCGCCCAGCAAGAACGACTGGGGCCCGCAGATTGGCTTTGACTGGCAGCCGATGAGCCTGAACAGCAAGGCGGTGGTCCGGGGCGGGTTCGGGATCAACTACAACCAGAACGAGATCGCGATTCTGGCGAACGGGTTTGGGAACCCGCCGAACGCGGTGAGTCCGAACTTCACCTGCCCGTATCCATACACGACGAATCCGACGTGCACGGGGATCGGCATCCTGTATGCGCCCGCGACCAACATCAATTCGATCTTTGGGTACGCGCCGAATCCGGCAGCGATCACGGCATTCAGCAGCGCGAACCTGCCGCTGACGGGCCAGACGTCGATCACGGGATTCCCGTCGCACCCGAAGTCGATCACGAACTACCACTACTCGCTGGAGACGGACTACCAGCTCGGATTCGATACGGTGGCGACGCTGGGCTACCAGGGAACCCAGATGCGGCACCTGCTGACGCAGAACGACTGGCTGGCGATCGGGGCGCAGCGGGGGCTGGCGATGAACCCGAGCGTGAACTTCATCGACTACTACGACAACTCGGCGAACAGCAACTTCAACGCGATGGTGGCCACGCTGACGCACAACTTCGCACATAACTTCCAGGCCGAAGGGCAGTACACATGGGGCAAGGCGATGGACGAGCTGTCGGGCCCGTACTACGAGGACCCGTATCCGTACGATGTACACGCGGCGTATGGGCGGTCGAACTACAACGTGCAGAATGCGGTGAAGATTTTCGGATTGTGGCAGCCGGTCTTCTTCCACGGCCACTCGCTGGCGGAGAAGGTGGTGGGCGGCTGGGCGCTGAGCGGGATCTGGAACTGGCACACGGGATTCCCGTTCGATCCGGTGTACAACACGTCGGGCAATTTGTATTACCAGGGCAGCCCGTACAGTTCTATTCGCCCCGCGGCGGTGCAAAAGGGCTACGGCGTGAACACATCGAACCAGCCGTTCATGTCAGCGACCAATCCGAATTTCCAGGGCAATGCCACGCCGTATTTCGCAGCGCCGAACTACACGCTGGGGCCGGCGTTTCCGGCGACGGCGCCGGGACCGATGCCGGGAATTCATCGCAACAGCCTGAACGGGCCGGATTACGACGACCTGGATGGAAGTCTCTCGAAGAATTTCGGTGTGCCGAGTAACCGGATCCTGGGCGAGCACGCGGCGTTTGAGGTGCGTGCCGACGCCTATAACTTCTTCAACCGGACGAACATCAGCACGTCGTCGATCGACAACGTGGTGGGCTCGGTGGCACCGGGCGGAGGAACCGTGAAGCCGAACGGAGACTTCGGCGTGGCGGGCGGCGCGCTGGCGGGCCGGACGGTGCAGTTACAGGCGCGGTTCAGTTTTTAGAGGCAGCGGATAGCGGTTAGCTGAACGCCGGTCAGCTAAGAAGCGGTCGGCGAAGAGGCGGTTAGCTGAAAAGCGGTTAGCATTGAGCAGTTAGCGGGAGGAGGTCCAGCCTGGGCGTCCTCCCGTTTTTGTGTTCGGCGTGTGGGATGGGAGAACGTTATCCGGGCGCGTGGAGGATAATTTTCTGCGGGGAGATGCGATGAGACGAGGGCGTTTTGTTTTGATGGCGGCGGCTGTGATGGCTGCATCGTGGGCTGGCGCGGTTGCGCAGGATGCGAGCAGCGCTGCGAGTGGTGCGTTGCAGACGATTGTGGTGGATGCGAAGGCGCAGGGGACACCGTTTCCGCATTTCTGGGAAGAGATGTTTGGGTCGGGGCGCGCGAATTTATCGATGAGGCAGAGCTATCGCGACGATCTGGATCGGGTGAAGAAGGTTTCGGATTTCAGGTATGTGCGATTCCACGGGATCTTCGACGATGAGAACGGCGTGTACAGCGAGGATGCACAGGGGAACCCGGTCTACGACTGGTCATACATGGATCAGATTTACGATGGGCTGCTGGCGCACTCTGTGCGGCCATTCGTGGAGATCAGTTTTATGCCGAAGGCGCTGGCGCCGCACGCTCCGTATCACGCCTTCTGGTACAAGCCGATTCCTGCGCCGCCGGACAACTATGCGAAGTGGGATGCGCTGATCGCGGCGTTCGGGAAGCATCTGGTGGAGCGGTACGGGACCGATGAAGTGGCGCAGTGGTATTTCGAGGTGTGGAACGAGCCCAATATTGACTTCTGGATCGGGAAGCCGGCGCAGGAGACATATTTCGAGTTGTACGATCACACGGCACGCGCGTTGAAGGGGGTGAGCGAGAAGATTCGCGTGGGCGGGCCGGCGACGGCGCAGGCGGCGTGGGTGGGGGACATGATCGCGCACGCGACCGAGAACGATGTGCCGCTGGATTTCGTGTCGACGCACGTGTACGGGAACGACGTGACGATGGATGTGTTCCACGACCACCGGGCGATCGCGCCGCACCAGATGGTGTGCGCGGCGGTGGATAAGGTGGATGCGGAGATCGCGAAGTCGGCGCGGCCGAAGATTCCGCTGATCTGGAGCGAGTTCAACGCGACATACATGAACGAGCAGAACATCACGGACTCGATTTACATGGGGCCGTGGCTGGCGGACACGATTTCAAAGTGCGACGGGAAGACGCTGATGATGTCGTACTGGAGCTTCTCGGATGTGTTCGAGGAGCAGGGCGTGGTGAAGACACCGTTTTACGGCGGGTATGGGCTGGTGGCGGACGATGGGATTCCGAAGCCGGCGTACGACGTGTTTGGGCTGCTGCACGAGCTGGGCGAGGAGCGGCTGCCGGCTCCGGTGGATGAGGCGCTGGTCACGCGGAAGAAGGACGGGACGATAGTAATTGCGGCGTGGAACCTGGTGGAGGACAGCAAGGACGGAACGCCGGTGGGCAGCGCGGAGAAGACGGTGACGTTCGAGCTGAAGAATCTGGGCGGCGGGATTGGGCTGCACACGGTGACGGGGATGAAGGCGGAGGTGCGGCGCGTGGATGCATCGCACGGCGACACGCTGGACGCGTGGAAGAAGATGGGGAGCCCGAAGTATCCGACGCAGGCGCAGATTGAGGCTTTGCGGAAGGCGTCGGATCCGGGGCTGGCGGAGGACGTGCCGATCCGGGATCACAAGCTGACGCTGGTGTTGCCACCGATGGGGCTGGCGGTAGTGGAGATCCGGTGAGGCAGCCGGGAGCTGGGAGCCGGGAGCCAAAAGCGAGGAGCGAAAAGCCTGGAGCTGGGAGCCTGGGAGCTGGAGCCAAAAGCGGCTGGCGAGAGCCGCCCCACCGTGGGTGTACTCTGTTGGCACTTACGATGCGCTCCGGGGCTATTTCGCTTCTGCTCTTGCTGCTTGCGTTGCCGGCCTGCGCCGCGCGCACCGTGACGGTCGATCAGATTCGCCACATCTTAGCGGACGCCCACGGCCACCCCGACGCGAAACTCGCCGGCGATCTCTCGGACCTCGAGCCCACGGAGCGCCTGAGCGCTGCTACCCTGGCGCAGTTCGAAGGCGAGCTTCCTGGGCCGCGGAGCCGCGAGGCGCTTCTCGAACTGGCTGACGCGTCGGCCTTTCTGCCGCTGCCCGATTCCGAGGTGCTCAACCAGCCGCCGCCTGACGCCGCCGGTTTTCGCAAGGTGATCGACAACGTTATCCAGTACCTCGGCAAAAGCATCCCCAACCTGCCTAACTTCCTTGCCACGCGCGAGACGCTCTATTTCGAGGACTCTCCGTGGCGGAAAGAGATCGATAACTCCCGCTCGATTGGGGCCAACAATGTAACTCAATCCGTGGGGAGCGCACACATAACGATCGGCCAGCCATATTGGCTGGCGATGTACAGCGCGGGAAACACTTCCGGTCAGGTGAGCTACCGCGACGGACGCGAGGTGCCCGCCACGGCCGCTGTGAGCGAACGCGAGGTAGAGCGCATCGGCCTCACGACGCGAGGGGAGTTCGGCCCGATTCTCGCCATCGTGGTCAGCGATGCGCTGCGCAATAAGCTCTACTGGGACCACTGGGAGCCGGGCGATGGCGGCCCGGTCGCTGTGTTTCGCTATACCGTTCCCCCGTCCGGCTCCCACTACACCGTCAACTATCCTTCAGAGTCCGGCGTAAAGCTGATTTCGCCGGGTTATCACGGGTTGCTGGCCATTGATCCGGAGACCGGAGCGGTGCTCCGCCTGACGATTGTCGCCGATATGCAGGCGCCCTTCCAGTTCATTCAGGTCGGCATCGTCGTCGAGTACGGGCCGGTTCATCTCGGCGACAAGACCTACATCTGCCCGTTGCACGCCGTGGCTCTGTCGCGCCAGCCGACGGAGGAAACGAAGTCGGTTACGCCGCCTCTGCGGACTTGTCTCAACGATGTGACCTTCACCAGCTATCACCTCTTCCACGCCGACGCTCGCATCCAGCCCTCCACGCCTGAGCCCTGATCTTCAAGCATTCGCGACGGCTCGGCGTTAACATGGTCGGACACCGTCGTTGGGCCGTATAGAAAACGGCACCTGATTTTGGGACTTTCGACGGCGGCGGTGCGTCTTTGAGTGGAGCTGGGGGGTACGCCGATGATTCGTTTTCGATGGTTTGCTTGGACGTGGGTTGTGCTCCTTGCTTTGGCGCCGTTATCGCTGGGAAAGGCGCAGACGCAGCAGCCGGCCACCGACAAGGGTGCGGCGCAGGCGCCGTCGGGCGAGCCGGCGGTGGCGTTCCACACTAATGCCAATCTGGTTCTTGTGGATGTGGTGGTGCGGGACAAGGGAGGGCCGGTGCCGGGTCTGAAGCCATCGGACTTCCAGGTTTTCGAAGACGAGAAGGCGCGGCCGATCACGACTTTCGAAGAGCACAAGGCGACCGATGCGGTGGAGGTGAGCGCGCCGCCGCCGCTGCCGCCGCATGTGTACGGCGATTTCCCGCGATACCGGACCGCGAGTGCCGCGAACGTATTGCTGCTGGACGCGCTGAATACAGGGATGCAGGACCAGGCGTTTGTACGGCAGCGGATGATCGAGTATCTGCGCGGCATTCCGCCAGGGACGCAGATTGCTGTGTTCACGCTGGCGTCGCGGCTGCGAATGGTGTCTGGATTCACAACGGATATCGGGGCAATCGAGCAGGCGTTGAGCCAGGAGCACACGCCCGTGGAAAAGTCTGTGTTGATCCATCCGGAGGATGACAAGAATGACAGAGACGTCGGTGAGGAGATTCTCAGCGCAGCGCCGGGAATGCAGGAAGCGCTTCAGGATTTCGTAGATGACCGGGCGGCGTTCCGTGCAGGCGCGCAGGCGGAGATCACGATCGCAGCGCTGACGCAACTGGGGCGTTATCTTAGCTCGATTCCGGGAAGGAAGAACCTGATCTGGTTCTCGCGGGGATTTCCGATTACGTTCACGGCCGAAGCGTTTCAAGCGGACCGGCAGCAATTCCAGGACTCCAGCAAGCGGCTGCAGGCGATGGAGGCACTGCTGGCGCGGGCGCGCGTGGCAGTGTATCCGGTGGACGCGGGCGGGCTGATGAATCTGCAGAACACCAACATTGCCAATGTGACCGCACCGACCGAGCAGGGCATGGTGGCAGATCTGCAGACGGCGGAGGGTGAGGCCGCGCAGAACGACATTACGATTCCGCAGCAGTGGGGGAGCGAACAGGCCGCAATGAAGGACCTGGCCCGGGCCACCGGCGGAGAGGCGTTTGTGAACACGAATGACGTGGGACGAGCGGTGGAGAAGGCGATCGACGACGGGGCGAACTACTACACGCTGGGCTATGCACCGGAGGACGCGAAGGACAACGGAGCTTATCACGCGATCCTGGTGCGGCTGGTCGAGGGAAAGTACGAGCTGGCATACCGGCATGGGTACTACGCCGCGGATCCGAACCAGGCGGGGCAGCTGAAAGCGGGCCCGAACGCGATGACGGCAGCGATGGAGCCGGGGGTTCCACCTTTGTCTCAGGTGATCTTCGAGGCGCGGGTGCTGCCTGCAGGGGATCCTGCACTGCACGGGCTGCAGCCGACGCCGGGAGCGGCGGGAAAACCGGCGGCGCCGCTGAAGGGTCCGGTGACGCGGTATTTCGTGGACTACTCCATCGACCCGCGTCAGCTGGCGCTGAAGGATTTGCCGGATGGGCGGCGGCAGGCGGAACTGGAGATCACGCAGGAGTTGTACGATGGGGCGGGCAAACGAGTGAACTCCACAGATGCGGGCCTGGAAGTGACGCTGACCGCAGCGCAGATGGCCGTCGATCTGAAGAGCGGAGTGCGGGTGCGGCAGGAGATCGACGTGCCGGGGGAAGATGTTTCGCTGCGGCTGGGGGTGCGTGATGCATCGAGCGGACGGATTGGGACTGTGGAAGTGCCGGTGAATAGGGAATAGGGAGCTGAAGAGTTTAAAGTTTAGGGGTTAGAGTTTAGGCGGCGTTTGCATGAATAAGGTCGTGACGGGGTTGTTGCTGGGGACAGCCATGATGGCGGGCGGAGTGCGGGCGGATGGCCAGGCGAGGCCGATTCCGGTGATGCTGCTCGATGGAGAGAGCGCGGGGCTGTATCACAACTGGCGGCTGACGACGCCGGTGCTGAAGAAGGAGCTGGAGGAGACGGGGCTGTTTGCGGTGACGGTGGTGACAGCGCCGGATTCGAAGACGGGAGATCTGAGCGCATTCAAGCCGGAGTTCGCACAGTACAAAGTAGTGGTGTTGAACTACGATGCGCCGGACTGGCCCGAGGCGCTGAAGACGCAGTTTGAGGAGTACGTGCGGAATGGTGGCGGCTTAGTGGTGATTCATGCGACGGACAACGCGTTTCCGCACTGGGCTGCGTTCAACGAGATGATCGGGATTGGCGGATGGCGCGGGCGCGACGAGAGCGCGGGGCCGCTGTGGTATTTCGACAACGGCAAGCTGGTCGAGGACACGACGACGCCGGGAACGGCGGGACATCACGGGGCGCGGCTGCCGTTCCAGGTGGTGACGCGCGCGCCGGCGAATCCGATCATGAAGGGGCTGCCGCCGGTGTGGATGCACGCGGCCGATGAGTTGTACGGAACGCTGCGTGGACCGGGGAAGAATATGACGGTGCTGGCGACAGCGTATTCCGATCCGAAGAACAAGGGCACAGGGCACGATGAGCCGATGGCGATGGTGCTGTCGTATGGCAAGGGGCGCGTGTTTCATACGCCGATGGGGCATGATGTAGCGGCGCTGAGCTGCGTGGGGCTGATGACGCTGCTCGAGCGGGGCACGGAATGGGCGGCGACGGGACGCGTGACGCAGAAGGTACCGCGGGACTTCCCGACGGCGAAGACGACGAGCGTGCGGGTGGACATCGAGGCGATGGATCCGGCGTTTTTGGGTGGGGCGTCGGACCCGGTGCGCGATGCTGCCGCCAGCCACTAGTACCGTGACCGCCTGAAGTTTTCCGGGCCTAAAGGCCGGAGATTTTCGAGTTGCTTGGTCCCCGCCTAAACAGCTTGCGGGTAAAAGGGTGCCATTATTCCCAAAACGGGGCGAGGAACGTTACGGGCGACTCGGCGCGGACTCGAATCCCATTGACAATTCGGTGGCGGGAGCTTTTGCTACTTGCTGTGGGGTGAACCTGGCCGTCCAGCGGCGGTTTTTCGAAGTCTCCGCGGGAGTAACAGCAGCAGGACTTGAACCGATTGCGGTCTTCTGTTCAGGCAAGGAGCGTCACTCAACGGCTAAGGCGGATTGGTTTACTGGTCTTACGGCACAGGTGAAGTTGTGCCCCTTCAAAGCTGGCGAGTTTTTCCGCAAGCTGTAAAGGCCGGGGCTTCTACCGTCGTCCCGCTCAAACGGGATCGCTTCGCGGAGGCCCCAATTCATACGGTCGGATGCCCTGGTCACCCATCGGGGAGGGCGCGCGAACAGCAGGCAAGAGCAGCGGGTTCGCGGAGGCGTCAGGCTTTGTTGGCTGGGCGGCCCAGGTTGAGGCGATACTCGGTCAAAATGCGCTGCATGGCGCCGCTGAGCCCGGCGAGGGGATCTGCGCCGGCACGCAGTCTGGATTCCGCCGCTACGGCGCAACTGACCTGAGCGCCGGTATTGGACGTCTCCGAAGGAAGGGAGGGGGCTGGCGTCGGTGCGCTCGAAGTGGCATCGCAGGCTGGTGGCCAGGGCGACGGCGTGGAGGGCAGCCTGGCGGATCGCGGGGGCTTTTTCGCTGCCGCCGAAGTAGCCGCCGCCGGAGCTGAGGTACAGGCTGGCTGAGCCGTCGGCAGCAGCGACAACGGTGACGGTGCCCCTCTCCACGTGCCAGTCCATGAGGACCACGTGCACGCCGCCGCGCGCGACGTTGGGGAGTTGAGCCTCGAGCGCGAGTCGCCGCATCTGCGAATAGATTGCGGGATCGTTCTTTCGAGCGCGCTGCGCTGACGCGGCGGCTGCACCGGGCGCGCCCGCACCCGGTACACGAATTTTGTCCGGGCTTCCCTCCATATCTCGACACTGTACTCGGATTGGATGTGTTGCGCTGTAGCGACGGACACGCTATGCGAGGCATTTACGAGTTTGTAATCCCTGGATTTAGGGTTAGTAACCAGGTTTTTCCGGGGAATGAAGTACATCTCTCGCCGTTCTTCTGGCCGGATGCTCCTGCGTGCACCCGACAGCGGGATGGGCGGGGAACGGAGGTATCGTGGCTCTTCGGGCGCATCCGATTATCTTGTGATTCGGATCACAACAACGATTTCCTGGACACGCAAACATGACGTACCAGAAAAAAACGGCGACTGGTCCTGCTCCTGGCGCTCCTTCCTGTTGCAGCTTTGCGCATAATGCTGATGCAGTTGCTGACGGCGATGTTCGATGTTCGCTGGTGCGCGCGCTCGGGGAAGGGTCCTGACCGTAACGGTGCAGGACCACCCTGCGTTTCGCGATACGTTTGGCCGACCGGCGGCTTTGCCGGTCCTCTGCTTTCTGAACGCGGAGTTCTGAGAAGATGAGAACGCCGTTCCGATGGCTGGCCGATGCGGATCGCTGTCGTCTCCGACATTCACGGCAACTGGACCGCTCTTGAGGCGGTGATCGGGGATCTGCGCACGATGGCGCCGGATGTGGTTCTGCACGGAGGCGACCTGGCGGACAGCGGATCGAGCCCGGTGGAGGTGGTCGACTGCGTACGCGATCTTGGATGGCGCGGCGTGCTGGGAAACACGGACGAGATGTTGATCCGACCGGAATCACTGGAGGGGTTCGCGAGCCAGTCCCTAACTCGAACCGCCGGGGCGCTGGCAGCGCTTTGGGAGCGGGTCCGCGAGATTGCTGCGGCGACGCGTGCTGTGCTGGGCGAGGAACGTCTGGAGTGGATGCGACGGCTTCCGCTTGCGGTGACGTTGCCCGGGATCGCACTGGTGCATGCGCAGCCGGGGGATTGTTGGCGCGCGCCGGCAGCGGATGCCGCCGATGCGGAACTGGCGAAGATTTATGGACCACTGGGAGCGCCTGTGGTGGCGTATGGTCACACCCATCTGCCGTCGATCCGGCGGCTGGCGGGGCTTCCGCGGCTGCTCGTCAACCCCGGCAGTGTTGGGTTGCCGTACGATGGCGATCCGCGCGCGAGCTATTTGCTGTGGGACAACGGGGAGCCTTCGATTCGGCGTGTTGCATACGACGTTGACCGGGAGCTGCAGCGACTGGCGGTGTGCGGGCTGCCGGGCGCGGAGTGGACGGCGAAGACGCTGAAGGCGAGCGCGCCGACGATGCCGTAAAAGGTGCATTCGATCGTGGCTCGTAACGTCCCGTGATACTCTGGCCGCCTCATGCGGCGTTCCGGTCTTTGTACGCTCTTCGCCCTGATGCTGCTGGCGGTTTCGGATGGTCTGAGCTTCGGCCAGGCTGCTCCTGAGACGCCGAACGATCCGGCCGCGGTTTTTGCGGCGGCGGCGCCTGCTTACGACTTCTCCGATCCCTCGCTGAAGCCGTGGCATCTGAAAGCGAGCTATCAACTCTACGATGATGCGGGTAAGCAAGTTACAGAACAGGGCACGTACGAATACTGGTGGGCTTCGCCTACCGTGTATCGCAGCACGTGGACGAGGGGAGCGAGCAGCCACACGGACTGGCATACAAGCGACGGCAAGCATTATTACGCGTCGACGGGCCCTGGGCTGAACTTCTTCGAGTATCAACTGCAGTCGCGATTACTGTCGCCGTTGCCCGATGCGGAGGATTATGCTCCGGAAAAAACGTACTTCCGCCGCGAGGAGGTTAAGTTTGACGATGTAAAGGCGCCGCGCATCATGATTGTTCCGAAGATGCCCCAGAATGGGCACATCACGGTCATCCCACTCGGACTATTTCCCACTTATTGTTTCGATCCAAAGATTCCGGTGCTGATCGCGGAGACTTCTTTTGGCGGCCTTTCGGTCGACTATCGCCAGATTGTGCGGGTACAAAACCGATATCTGGCGAAGGTAATTGTCGAGGGAGAAGGAACGCGCAGGATTCTTTCGGCCACAGTCGACGAGATCGAGGGGCTCGCTCCGGCAGATCCGGCGCTGGTGCCGCCTCCTGGAACGAAACGAGAGCAGGGGGGGGCCGTAACGGTGCCTCTGAAAGTGATGCAGGGCAAGAGGATTGGCGGTCCGATGCCGATCTATCCTTCCGATGCGAAAGAGGCTCGAGCAGAGGGAACCGTAACTCTGAAGGCGCTGATCGGGAAGGATGGCAGGATCCACAACCTTAAAGTGACCGATGTAGCTTTCCCCTCACTAGTGGAATCAGCAATGTGGGCCGTCTCTCAGTGGACTTACACGCCGTATCTGCTGAATGGTGATCCGGTGGATGTGGAGACAGAGATCAGAGTCGTATACAAACTGGGTCAATAGTTGTTACCTGGGCCGTCATGGCAGCTTCGCCGCGGCGGCAACCGGATCCCAGTGGTCGCGCCCGGCCAGAAATGCTTTTGGTTCGAAGTGCCGGGCGTCTCTTGCTGTGAGCTGGTGGGCCCAGGTTGCGCGCGACGATGTTGCTGCGCCGGGTCCGGTGTTGGCGAACTCGGCAAACCACGCGGTTTTCTCGTTCGATTCCCTGCCCCAGTTGTTCCAGCCTTCGGGGCGAATCTCGGCGGGCAGCTCAGTGCGTATGAAGACGACGCGTGCGTACGGGCGCCAGGGGCGACCGAGGAAGATGCCGGTGCGCCTGCCTTCAGGGCCGCCGTTTTCCTGCGGTCCGTTCGTCACCTTGCTGTCGACGATGACGTAGCCAGTGGGCTGATCCGGCGAGGTTCTGGACTGTGCGGTGAGATAGCCGGGGCCGTTGGGGTGGATCTCGGAGCGGTCGAAGACGGCGGCGGCGTTGCCGAAGATGAAATCGATGGCGCCCTCGATGTACAAGTCGACGTAGTACTGGCGGCCGTAGTCGGCGAAGAGCGTGTCCTGATAGCCGAGGAAGCGGCAATGTTTGAAGACGGCGCGGTCGGCGCGGACGACGATCGCCACGGCCTGGCCGGTGTTGCCGGCGGAATTCTCAAAGGTGACGTTGTCGGCTTCGAATCCGGCACCGTTGACTTCGACGGTTTCGGTGAAGAAGGTTCCGCCGGCCTGCTTTGCGTTGAGGTTGTTCGTGATGACGACGTCGTCGGGGCGATGGCCCATGCCGAGAAAAGCGATGTTGGTGTGGTTCTGGGTGATGTTGAGTCGCTCGTGGTAGGTGCCGGGCGCGATCTCGATGAAGACGCGGCCGCCGGGACCGGCGAAGGGGTGATGGTCGAGGGCCATCTGGATGGTGGGAAATTCGGTCGTGCCTTCGATACCGGTTTTCACATCGGGCGAGACGCGGACGTGAACGTCCTGCGCGTGGAGACCGAAGCAGAGCAAGAAGGCGAGCAGGCGAGTGAGGCGTATCGGTTCCCAGTGTGCCGCGATGCGACGGGAAAAGCTACTCTGGGGGAGGGTTTTGGATGGGAGGAGAGGATTTGCGGATGAAGACTGCTGGAATTTTGCTGGCCGCTTTGATGGCGGGATGGGGTTGGTGCGCGCTGCGAGCGCAGACGGTGAGCGATGGCAGCGGTGCGTACGCGACGGGGAAATATCGGAATCTTTTTAAAGAGGACGGCCATTCGGAGAAGGAAATTCACGCAAAGATCGAGGCCGCGTATCAGCAGCTGTTCCACGGCGATCCGCAGACGCAGTCCGTGGTCTTTGCGGCCGGCTCCAACTTTAACGGACCGCTGATGTACCTGATGGACTGGAACAACAAGGATGTGCGGACAGAGGGGATGTCATACGGGATGATGATCACGGTGGAGCTGAACAAGAAAGCGGAGTTCGACGCGCTGTGGAACTGGGCGATGACGTATATGTACGTCAGCGATCCAAAGGCGCCGAGCTACGAGTACTTCGCGTGGTCGTGCAAGACCGACGGCACGCACAACTCGGAAGGCGCGGCGCCGGACGGCGAGTCTTACTTTGCGATGGCGCTGCTGTTCGCGGCGAATCGCTGGCCGGGCGGCAAGGGCATCTACGACTATCGCGCCGAGGCGCTGAAGTTGCTGCATGCTATGGTGCACCGCGAAGTGATTACGGCGCCGGGACCGCGCGGGCCGCACAGTGTTGGCGCGGAATTCAATCAGGATCCGCCCATGGTGAAGTTTGTGCCGGAGGAGATGCAGCATCCGTTCACCGATCCGTCGTACCATCTGCCGGCGTTTTATGAACTGTGGGCGCGGTGGGGTCCGCCGGAAGATCGCGATTTCTGGGAGCGGGCGGCGGAGGCGAGCCGTGCGTTTTTCCCGAAGGTGGCGAATCCGGAGACGGGGCTCGCGCCGGATATGGCGAACTTTGATGGAAGCGCGATGCAGGGGCCGTTCGCGCGGCGCGCGGTGTTTGGGTACGACGCGTGGCGGACAGCGAGCAACTGGAGCGTGGACTGGTCGTGGTGGCGCAAGGCTCCGGCGGAGCAGACGCTCAGCGATCACATCCAGAAATTTTTCGAGTCGCAGGGGATGGATACCTATGGCCCGATGTTTACGCTCGAAGGCCAGCCTGAAAAGCCGAATCCCCGCGTGACGCATGAGGAACATCCGGAGGGGCTGGTGGGCACGAATGCGGTCGCGGGGCTCGCGGCGACAGACAGGGAGCGGGCGCGGCTGTTTACCGAGGCGCTGTGGAACACGAAGATTCCGTCGGGGCAGAGCCGCTATTACGACGGCATGCTGTACCTGATGAGCCTGATGCATCTGAGCGGGGAGTTCCGGATCATCGCGCCAAAGAAGTAAGCGAGAGATCAGAAGAATAGCTCGACGGGGACCGAGAAGCGCTCGCTGAGCCGGCGAATATGCTCCTTGCTCAGTTCCCGCTTGCCACTCAGGACCTCTGAGGCGACGCTTGGCGTTCCGAAAACGTCGAGAAGGTCCTTCTGGCGCAGATGGTGCTGATCCATGAGGAAGCGAAGGGCCTCGAGGGGCGAGGTTCTGGGCAGTTGATACTGGCGCTCCTCGAAGTCTTCGATCAGCAGCGTGAGCAGGTCGGCCAGTTCCTTTTCGGCGCGCGTCAGGGAGGTATGCCTCCGGTCAAGATCCTCGAGAAGGCGTGTGAAGTGCTCGTTTTCCGCCCGGGTACGGATGACCCTGGGCGGGTGCTTCGCCAGCAACGCTGGATAGGCGGGGATGGCTCGCGCGCTCATTTCTTCCACTTTACTTTGTCGTACTCCGCATTCGCTCTGTAGAAACGCAGACAGAAAAAGAGGGGATCGCCGTTTGAGCGATCCCCTCGGAAGGTCCGCGCCAGGTTTGGACGCGGGCAGGTGTGTTAACGCTTTTTCAGGTCGTTGTAGAGCTGGTCGACCCAGAGGGTGCCGAGGCCGGTGGTGAAGTCCCAGCCGGGCAGGGCGGTATAGAAGCCGTTGGCGCCGACGAGGATGTCGTGGAAACCGCCGTTGGGATAGCTGCCGAGGACGCCGGTTCCGTCGTAGAGGCTGTAGAAGGTGATCGGCGCGAAGCCGAGTTTGGCATTGGCGGAGATCATGCGGGCCCATACGCCCATAGCAAGCGGCGAAGAGAGGCTGGTGCCGCCGACGCCTTCCCACGCACCGTTGACGTAGACGTTGGCGCCGGATTCTGGATCGGCATCCATGGCGACGTCGGGAATGCCTTTGGCGCTGTCCGCCGAACTGGGCACGTTGGCTGCTGTCTGCCAGTGCGGCGAGTATTCGAACTGGCTGATGCCGCCGCCGCCGGCGTTCCAGGCGACTTCGGTGTCGTAGTTGCCGTCGGAGTTGGTGAGCAGCGTGGTGCCGCCGACCGCGGTGACGTACTGCGACGAGGCAGGGTAGTTGACCATGGGCACGCCGGCGGGAACACCATTGGTGCCGACGCCGACCGGGCAGAAGGAGCCCGTGTCGCCCGTGGAGGAGAACAGGGTCTGGCCCTGGGCGGCGCCTTCAGCGAACAGCTCATCGTCAACGAGCATGGAGCCGTCGATGTAGGGGAAGACTTCGCATTCGCCGAAGGAAGCATTCGCGGCGCGGGCTTTGTCGTCGGTGACCCAGCGGCTGAAGGCGAGCGCAAGGTCGGAGTCTGTGAGGGAGGTTGAGTCGTAGAGATACAGGTGCTTCACGAGTCCGCCGGCCATGCCAGTGGAGTACTGGGTGTCGAGGTCCCACTCATCGGCACCTGAGGTATCGGTGCTGGCGAGTCCGACGGGCACAACGGTGACGGGGAAGCGCGGGAATCCCCAGCTGGCTTCGGCGGCGTTGAAATCCTGGAGGACTCCGCTGAGGTCGCCTTCTGCGATGACGGCGACGGTGGCTTTTGAGGCTGCGGGGACGTCGTTCGCCGAATAGATCTGCCAGAAGTTCTGCGGCGTGTAGCTGACGGCGTACTGGGGAGCGCTGACGGCGGACTGCTTCACGAGTGTCGGCTTCATTTGCCCGATGCTGTTGAGGCCGAGCACGGCGCCAACGATGCTGCCAAGCGAAGCGGGCACCTGCGCGGGCGCAGTGTTGCCGTAGACGAGGTTGCCGAACTGCGCGAACTGTTCGATGGGCGTGTTGAAGGCAGCCGAGGCCTGGGCGACGGTGCCATCCGCGCCAATGATCAGGTTGTTCGGCTCAACGGTCACGTTGGTGAAGCCGGCGCCCTGGAGGTAGCTGACCACCTGCTGCGCCTGGGAAGTGCTGGGAGCATAGGCGGCGGCGAACTGCGCGGGAGTGAGGCTCTGGCCGTAGAGCGGGTTCGTGGGGTCGTTGATGTTGCGGATGTAGGTGTTGAGCGCGGGCTGATTCTGCAGCTTGAGAGCGACGCGAACGGTGATGGCCTGATCGGAAGGAAGCGGGCCGTAGTCGGCAGCGGATTCGAGTTGCGCAACGGAGATGCCCTTAGTGGCGGTGCTGGCCCAGGTGGTTTGTGCGGAGGCGGCTATGGTGAAGGTGGAGGCGAGGGTCGCGGCAAAAAGCGCGGCCGCAAGAGAGGTGGGGTATCGCATGCGTTTGGTCTCCTCAGGGGATTCGCACTACGGAATCGCACTACGTGGGCCGAGCTAACGTCAGCCAAAAACGAAGGCCGAACGTATGCAAAATGCGGAAAGCGAGGGGTTGGTTGTCCCTGGGAAGGGGCGAAATGCGCGAAATTCGGGGCAAAGGAGTGCGTTCGATGCGAAAAGGAAAATTCGTCGCAGTTACGGTGGCAGAAACTTCCGGAGGGTGGGAAAAGTTTCTTACATTCGTGAGCAAAACATAGAGCGATGCTATTGTCTCGGGAAGATGATTTACTCCGTCACGAGCGACGGGAGCACGTACAGCTTTGCCGATCTGAAGACGCTGCTGGCGAAGGCGACCCCCGCGCGTTCCGGCGATGCGCTGGCAGGAATCGCCGCCGAAAGCGAGGAAGAGCGGGCGCTGGCGCGGATGGCGCTGGCTGAAGTTCAGCTGAACCGGTTCCTTGATGAATTGCTGATCCCTTACGAAGAGGATGAAGTCACGCGCCTGATCGTGGACACACATGATGGCGCGGCGTTCGCGCCGATCAGCGGCCTCACGGTTGGGGAGTTTCGCGAGTGGCTTCTCGATCCAGGGACGGACACGGAGACGCTGGCGCGCACGTCGCCTGGGATCACACCGGAGATCGCGGCAGCGGTGTCGAAGCTGATGCGCAATCAGGACCTGATTCTCGCGGCGCAGAAATGCCGGGTGGTGACGCGGTTCAGAAATACGCTGGGACTGCCGGGACGTCTCTCCGTGCGCCTTCAGCCGAATCATCCCACCGACGATGTTCGGGGCATCGCTGCGTCGATGCTGGAGGGGCTTCTCTACGGCTGCGGAGATGCGGTGATCGGGGTGAATCCCGCGTCGGATAGTCTGCAGGCGGTTACACGGCTGCTGGAGATGATGAACGCTTTCCGGGAGCGCTACGAGGTTCCGACACAAACATGTGTGCTCGCGCATGTTACAAATACGCTGCGCGCGATGGAACGTGGGGCTCCCGTGGATTTGGTTTTCCAATCCATCGGGGGCACCGAGAAGACGAACCGCAGCTTTGGCGTTTCGCTGTCGCTGCTGGAGGAAGCGCGCGCCGCGGCGCTGGCTCTGAAGCGCGGGACAGAGGGCGACAACGTGATGTACTTCGAGACCGGGCAGGGGAGCGCGCTTTCGGCGGGCGCGCATCACGGCATCGACCAGCAGACGTGCGAGGCGCGCGCCTATGGCGTGGCGCGATACTTCCGGCCGCTGCTGGTGAACACGGTAGTGGGGTTTATCGGGCCGGAGTATTTGCTGGACGGGAAACAGATTATCCGTGCGGGTCTTGAGGATCATTTCTGCGGCAAGCTGCTGGGGCTGCCCATGGGGTGCGACGTTTGCTACACAAATCATGCGGAGGCGGATCAGGACGATATGGACACGTTGCTGACGCTGCTCGCCGTGGCCGGAGTGAATTTTGTGATGGGCGTGCCCGGCGCCGATGACGTGATGCTGAACTACCAGAGCACGTCGTTCCACGATGCGCTGTACGCGCGCAGTGTGCTGGGACTGCGCCGGGCGCCGGAGTTCGAAACGTGGCTGGAACAGATGGGGATTTGTGACGATCGCGGTGACTTGATGGGGGCAGGGGCTTCTCGGCGAATGTTGATGGGGGCAAGCGAATGGCTGAAATAGGCGATGCACGCGATGGTGCGTCGCTGCGGCGGGCGGATTCAGACGATGATGTCTGGACGTGGCTGCGCCGATTCACGCCGGCGCGGATCGGGCTGGGCCGTGCGGGCGCGAGCCTGCCGACTCGGGCGCTGCTGGACTTCGATCTGGCTCATGCTCGCGCTCGTGATGCGGTGCATGCCGCCTTCGACACGGAGGCTTTGGCGCGGGAGTTGGGCGAATCCGGATTTGGAGATGCGCTCATTGTGTCGAGCCAGGCGCCGGATCGCATGGAGTATCTGCTGCGGCCCGATCTGGGGCGTGCGCTGGATGAGGTGAGCCGCGAGAAGCTTCGCGCAGGCCGATCCAGCGAGCCTGCTTTGGCGGTTGTTATCGCCGATGGGCTCTCGGCCATTGCTCCTGCGCGACACGCGCTGCCTCTGCTGCGGGAGGAACGCGCCGGTTGGGGGATGCTGTTGGGAGACTTCTGGAAAAATGTCACCGTGGTGGTTGCAAATCGCGCTCGCGTGGCTCTTGGCGATGAGATTGGCGAACGGCTGGGCGCAGAAGCCGTGGTTATGCTGATCGGGGAGCGCCCGGGGCTCAGTTCGCCGGACAGTCTGGGGATTTATCTGACGTGGGCTCCGCGGGTGGGACGCACCGATGCCGAGCGGAACTGCATTTCGAATGTTCGGCCCGAGGGCTTGCCGTATCGGGAGGCGGCCAGGCAGCTGGTTTATCTGCTTTGCGAGGCGCGCCGGCTGCAGTTGAGCGGTGTGGCCCTCAAGGACGACAGCCACGAAAGCCAGCGGTTGGCGGATAGCCGTTAGCGGTTAGCGATCAGCCCCAGATGCGCACCAGCGGGCCGGAGGCGCCGAAAACGGGGTCGGACTTCGGGAACGGGAGATGCTCCATGCGTTGTTGTGCGGCGGCGTCGGGAGCGGATCGGCAGATGTCCCAATGCTGATCGGGTGGATAGGCGCCGACCACCAGAAAATCCGCTGAAGCGGAGAGGCAGCAGTGGCCGGTGCCGGTGGGAAGAACGGCGACATCGCCGGAACTGACTGTGACTTCGTGGCCGTTTTCGCCGCCGAGCATCAGCCCTGCCGATCCGGCGACGAACCCCAACACCTCATGCGCGGTCGAGTGGTAGTGGTGATAGTCGTATACGCCGTTGCGCCACTGCGGCGGCCAGCCATTGCGAGTGAAGAGTGCTTCGCAGGTGGCGGCGGGATCGTCGCCCCGCCCCTGCAGCACGCCGCGATAGAGCAACACGGGTAGATGCTCGTTGTTGGGCATCCAGCCGTTGCGCGAGAGGCGGAGAATCTGCGGATCGCGCGCACCCCCGCTGCTTTCGGAGATTGCGCCTTCGACGGTGAGTCCCGCGAAGGCGGGCGCGAGCCCCATGGAGGTGAGTATGCGATTGAAGTGCCGGCGGTTCAGGGTCATCTTTGGTTTGGATGGCTCAGGAAAGGCAGAGGGTGCGGGCGTCTCTGTGGTAACCAGGAATCCTGTTGTGTCAACAACCTTTTAATGTGAATGGCGTCTTTGCGAACGAGGGGAATTTCTGGCCTTATTCCGGCGGTAATGCAGCCTAGAATAGTTACTGATATGGCAATTCGGTGGTTTCGACTGTTTTTGGGAGTGGGTGTGTGTCTGGCGGCTTTGAGTTGCGCGTGGGCGGATCCTGCTCCGTTTGATTTGACCGGGCCGAAGCTCGAGGTCAAGGTGACGCGCGCGGGGAAGGCGCTTCCGATATCCGAGGTGCCGAACCTTGTGGCGGGCGATCAGGTGTGGATCAAGGCGGACCTGCCGAAGGGCCAGGCTGCGCACTATCTGATGGTGGCGGCGTTCCTGCGGGGCTCGACCAATCCGCCGCCGGAGAACTGGTTCTTCAGGCAGGAAACCTGGGACAAGAAGGCGAACGAGGGGCTCACGGTTACGGTGCCGCAGGGCGCACAGCAGGTACTGATTTTTCTGGCGCCGGAGACGGGCGGCGACTTTAAAACGCTGATGGGCGCTGTGCGCGGCCGGCCGGGGTCGTTCGTGCGGGCCTCGCAGGATTTGAATCAGGCGATGCTCGACCGGTCGCGGCTGGACACGTATCTGGCCGCCGTGCGTCAGATCGATGCAGCGGATCCGTCGAAGCTGAAAGATGCGGCGCCGCTGCTGGCGCGGAGCCTGGGCATGAAGATCGACGACAAGTGCCTGGACCGGATGGCCGAGCTGCAGGCCGCATGCCTGACCCAGGGGCAGGACGCGCTGATCCTGAGCGACGGGCACAGCGAGTCGATTGTGGAAGCGATGAGCACCGGACCGGCGAGCGATCTGGCGATGCAGCTGGCGTACACGCCGCAGGCGAGCTACGGATTCTACAGCCCGTATATCGGGTCGGTGATGGACATCGCGCGCATCCTCGACACGTTTCACACTGCGCAGTACCAGTACATTCCCGCGCTGGCGACACAGCAGGGAGAGCAGATTGCGCTGATGCTGAACACGCCGCCTTCGTTCCACAATCCGAAATCGGTGCTGGTAACGGCGCTGCCGGCGGTGGAAGCGGCGCAGCCCCCGCCATTGCATCCGGTGGACTCGAAGCAGAATTACTGCGCGGAAAAAAACTCGCTGGTTCTGGCGGTGGATGGAGCGCCGCTGGTATTTTCGACCGGCTACGCGCACGAGATGACGCTGCGGCTGAAGAAGAAGGACGGGAAATTCGTCGATGAGATCGTGAAGCCGGATGCGTTGAAGGGCGGACTCGAGCTGGAAGCGAAGGACCTGAGCGCCAGCGATTTCCCGAACACGATTGACGCGTCGCTGCACGGCTACTGGGGATTTGAGAAGTACGACGGACCGACGTTCCGGCTGGAAAACACGCATGCCCAGCACTGGGAGCTGGCGGAGGAAGATCGGGAGGCGCTGATCGTTGGGCGCGAGGACACGATGCATCTGGCTACGGACGACGCCAGCTGCGTGGACACGATCCTGGTGAAGGATTCGGCGGGGAAGGAACTGAAGGCCGACTGGAAGGCGACGAGTCCCGATGAGCTTGAAGTGAAGCTGCCGCTGAAAGAAGCGCACCCTGGAGCGCTGCAGCTGGAGGTGAAGCAGTACGGCACGGTGACGGCGCAGACGATTCCGTTGCGCGCGTACGCGGAGGCGGGGCATCTGGACAGCTTTGCGCTGCACGCCGGCGACGCACAGGGGATTCTGAAGGGCAGCGGTCTGGATGAGGTTGCGAACCTGACGGTGAACGGCGTCGGGTTTGCACCGGGCAAGATGGACGCGACGATGGGCAGCGACGAGCTGCCGATGATTGCCAAAGACGCCAGGGCCGCGGACAACCTGAAGCAAGGCGTTTCTCTGAAGGCGCAGGTGACGCTGACCGATGGGCGAACCATGACGGTGCCGGTAGCGGTGGGAGCGCCGCGCCCGGGCGTGCTGCTGATCGGCAAGAGCGTGCAGGAATCGGCAACGAGCACGGGCAGCAACATTCAGCTGGCCAACCAGGATGAGCTGCCGCAGGACGCGAAGCTGCGGTTCAGCGTGCGGGCGCAATCGCCAGCGTCGTTTGGGCGGAGCGAGAAGATTGAAATCGCCACCGAAGACGAAGCGTTCTCGACGACGCTGAGCCTCGACAACGGAGGCATGACACTGGAGACCGCGAAGGTGGCGGTGGCGACGCTCGATCCGGCGAAGGCTTTCGGAGCATCGGCTTTTGGTCCACTGAAGTTTCGGGTAGTGGACGGCAGCACGGCCGGAGACTGGCAGGCTCTGGCAACGCTGGTGCGGCTGCCCGAGCTCCATGACCTGAAGTGTCCGGCGGGGGACGACCAGCAGTGCCGGCTGAGCGGCTCGAATCTGTTTCTGGTGGATTCTGTGGCGAGCGATCCTGAGTTCGATCATCCGATTCAGGTTCCCGACGGTTTTCCCGGATATGTTCTGCCGGTTCCGCATCCGGAAGGAGGGCAGCTGTACCTGAAGCTGCGCGACGATCCTTCGGTGGTAAACCAGGTGACGCTGGCCGCGGAGAAGCTGCCTGCGCCGCCGGGAGAGACGCAGCATGGGCCGCGGGCCGCCTATCACGAAGGTGAAGCCGCGCCAGCGCCGGGTGCGACGGGACAGGCGGGAGATGTAACGGCGCCAACGACACAGCCGGGAACCGGACCAGGAGACAAGGCTGTTCCGCCGCCTTCAACTCCGCCGCAAAAGACCTCTCCGCATGCAACTCAACCGGGGCCTCCGCCGTCGTCTGCTCAGCAGCCGCAGAGCGCAACGGCGAACTCGCAGCCGGGGGAAGAGACGGCCCCTGCAACACAGAACACGCCGCAGTCCGGCGGGACGAACGGTGGCGGGAGCGGGACGAGTAGTGCAATGCCCGAGAAGGCTCCGCCGCAGTAAGCTGGGTGCGTGGCAACGCGCTTGTAAACGAGGCTTGTGCACAGGAGGCACCCATTTTTATGCCCTGGAGAAGATTCCCGCTGATTCTGTTGTGCTGTGCTGCGAGCGCGGTCGCGTTCGCGCAGAAGCCGCTCGATTTGCCGCCGGTATCACCGGCAGTGCCCGCAGCAAGCTCGGGCCCGATCAGCCTGAGCGTTGTGGTCACGGATAAGTCGGGCCATCCGATCCGCGGCCTGACGCAGGCCGATTTCACCCTGCTGGACGATAAGCAGCCGGCGGCCATTCGGTCGTTCACGGCTCACGATCTCTCCGCGGCCCAGAACGATTCGCAGACACTGATCCTGCTGATCGACGACGTGAACGCGAACTTCACTATTGTGAGCACGGTTCGCACGCAGATTGAGAACTTCCTTCACAGCAACGGCGGCAAGCTTCCGATCCCGGTAGGAATTGTTCTGCTGACGGACAGCGGTCTGTCGGAGATTGCACCGCCCAGCGCCGAGGGCAATGCGCTGGCCAGCGTTCTGCACCAGAAGGATGGGCAGCTTCACTCGATCGAGCGCTCGTCCGGGTTCTATGGCGCCGAGGAACGGACGCAGATCTCCCTGAATGGCCTGGGCTCGCTGGGCAAGGAGCTGGCCGGAGTGAACGGCCGCAAACTGGTGGTGTGGGTCGGACCGGGGTGGCCGATCTTCGACAATCCCAACGTAAGCTTCGGCGCGCAGCAGCAGCGAAACTTTTTCAGCGGGGTTGTCTACCTGTCGGGGATGCTGCGGCAGCTCGGCATCACGCTCTACTCCATCGATCCTCTCGGTCCGGCAGACTCGGCGAGCCCGCGGACCTTTTTGTGGGAGAGCTTCAACAAACCGGTGACCAAACCAACGAAGGCGGAACCCGGCGATCTCTCGTTGCAGGTGTTCGTAGCACACAGCGGCGGAACCGTGGAGGTTGGCAGCAACGACATCACGGGAGCGATCGAGAAGTGCGCGGAGGACGCGTCGGTGTGGTATTCCATGACGTTCGATTCGCAAAAGGCCGACTCGCCCGATACGTGGCACGATCTCGCGGTCAAGGTCGACAAGCCGGGCGTGAAAGTGCGCACTCTGAACGGCTACTACGCGCAGCCGTGATGGCGCATGATTGACGGCCGCCGGAGTGGCACCGCGGAGCGGGTGGCCATCCGGCGCGCGGCGCATCCGATTTGCGATCGGCCGGCGATCTTCGAGGACCCGCTGGCGATGCGGATTCTGAGCGAGGAGGGCGCGGCAAGGGCTCGCGCCGAAGCCGCAGATCAGGAGCAGCATCCCGGGCTTCGCGGCCTGAGGATTTTTATTGCTGCGCGCAGCCGCTTTGCGGAAGAGGAGCTGACGCTGGCCGTTGAGCAGGGCGTGCGGCAGTACGTGGTTCTGGGCGCGGGGCTCGACACGTTCGCCTACCGGAATCCTCTTGCCGAGCTGCGGGTGTTCGAGGTGGATCATCCCGATACGCAGGCGTGGAAGCGCGAGCGGCTGCAGCATGCGGAGATCGCGATTCCGGATTCGATGCGCTTTGCCCCGATCGATTTCGAGCGTGACACGCTGGCGCATGGACTGGAAGCTGCGGGATTCCGGCGAGGCGAGCCGGCGTTTTTCTCATGGCTGGGCGTTGTGCCTTACCTGACGCGCGATGCCGCCTTTGCGACGCTGAGCTTTGTTGGCGGGCTTCCGCGCGGCAGCGGTGTGGTTTTCGACTACACGATTCCGCGCGAGAGCATGGGGGAAGCGGAACGGCGTACCTTCGATGCGCTGGCGGAGAGGGTGGCGCGAGCGGGAGAGCCGTTCCGGCTTTTCTTTGAGCCGGAGGAGTTGGCGGCGGAGCTGCGCAGGCTGGGGTTCACGAAGATCGAGGACATGGACAGTGCGGCGATTCGCAGTCGCTGGTTCGGGGAGAAGAGCGGGGAGCCCAGGCCGCATGGACGGTCGGGACGGCTTTTGTGCGCGTGGGTGTGAAGGAGGCTCCCATTGCTGGCGCGGAGTGTACGCCCGCCTGAGTGCCGTTCGGGGGCTACATGTTGGTGTGGCCGGCGCGCATGTCCTCGTTGAAGGTGGGGCGCGTGACGGCCAGCGCCGCCTGGAGCTTCGCGTGATACTCCTCGCCGCGACCGAGCAGCGCGGGGGCGGCGGAAGCATATTCGCCTTCTACCTTCAACACACCCTGGCCCGCCAGGTCTGCCGCCATGCGCTGCAATTCGGCGGCGGTGGTGTTCAGATACTGCGCATCGCGTGGATCGGCGATCCAGACAGGCTGATTCGCACCCAGCACACCGGAGAGCCAGTAAGTTTTCAGCGCCAGGAAGTCCATGCGGCTGCTGTCGTCGGTATCCGTGAAGAAGAATTTCTTTTGCCAGCGGCTGTAATAGCGCGTGGTCACGGGAACGGGCTGCCGGTTGCCGCTCTTGAGCAGCTCCAGCTGCCCGCGGTCGAGCGTTTTGCGTACCGCGTTGTAGATGAAGGTTTCCGCATAGGGCTGTTCCGGCGCGGGCACGATCTCGGCAAAGGTGACGGTCATGCTGGCTGAAACCAGGGAGTGGAGCGGCGACTGGGCGCCGTCCTCCAGGCGGACCGTGCCATGCACGATGTAGGTATCCGCACCTGAGGTGGAACGATGAAACGGCCAGGCGAAACTGGCGAAGCTCACCGGCAGGCCGGCGAGCGTGACGGAAGCGTCGGGGCGCGGATTGCGGAGCCGGCTCGCCGCCTCGCGCAGGTGGGTGGTCATTTCCGGCAGCAGCTCCGGCTTATGAAAGTCGAAGGCCTCGCTCAGTTCCAGCAGCAGCGTCCGTTCGGCGGGGGCATCTGTGGTCACGCCCAGGCGGAAGCGGGCGGTGGGATGTCCGTTGAAGTCCGATCCGGCGTCGACAGAAAGCACGACAAGGCCCGCCTGCTGCGCAGCGGCCTGCAGGTTAGCAGAAAGAGTTGAATCGAGGCGAGTACTCATAATTGTCACCTAATTGTATCGGCTGGCGATAACTGCCGAAAACCTCGTCGCGAGGCGGCATTCCAGCTGTGGTGCAGAGGTGGTGACACCCGAGTGGCAGGGCGGGCGCACTTATTATTGGGGACCGGCGGGAAATCAGCGTCGATACGCCCAATGAAGTCCGCAACTTTTTGGAAATCTGACCGTCTAGTTGCTGATACGTAATATTTCTCAGAATAGGGAGGCAGGCTCTGTGCATATTGTTCGCCGCACCGCCCTGGTCGCATTTGCTTCAATCGAGCTGGCGGTATTGCTCGCCGCACTCGCCAAACCCGCGTATGGATACGTGGATCCAGGCTCGGGCCTGCTCGCCATGCAGGTGGGCGGGTCGATGCTGGCGGGAGGGCTGTTCATCCTTCGCTCGAAGCTCCGGCGTTTGTTTGGCCTGACCTCGGCCAGCGAAAAGAACGAAGCAGAAAAGAGCACGCCTGCTGAAACGGGCGAGTAATGGCGGCAGCCGAGGTCACACTCGGGACCTTTCGCGATCCGGCCGGCTCGCTGCGCATGGCAGGGGATCGGGTGCTGCGCCAGGTTCATCGCGGCCACGCTGAGGCTGCAATCCGATTCCTGCAGTCACCGACCGCGGAGAAGTGGGTGGCGCAGGGGCGGCTCATCGAGACCCGCGTTGTTCACCAAGACGACAGCGCGCTGACACTCGAACATCCGCGCGTCTTCTTTCCTTCTTATCCGTGGGAGTGGACTCCGAGCGCATGGATTGCAGCCGCCGATCTGACTCTTGACTTGTGTGAAGAGTTACTGGACCACGGCCTGATTCTCAAGGACGCGACGCCGCTGAACATTCTTTTCCGCGGAACCACGCCAGTATTGGTGGACGTTCTGTCCATTGAGGAGCACGATCCGGCGAGTCCGCTGTGGCTGGCGTATGCGCAGTTTGTGCGTACGTTTCTGCTGCCGCTGGCAGCGTATGTTTCGCTGGGGTGGCCGCTGGCCGCATCGATGCAGAACCGCGACGGCTACGAACCCGCCGATCTGGCGCCGCATCTGAGCCGATGGCAGCGCTGGCGCGAACCGTTCCGATCGCTGGTGACCCTGCCGCTGATGCTGGAAACGAGCGGCAGCGGCAGCGCGCGCAATACCAGGGTCCGGCAGCAGCCCGACGCAGCGATGCGCCAGCTCCGGGGAAATCTGGGCCAGCTGCGCCGGCACCTGCGGCGGATCGAGCAGCGCATGGGCAGACGCCGGATGGCTTCGCGATGGAGCGGTTACGCGTCCAGTGCGGACCATTACAGCGGCGTGGACCAGGAACTGAAGCGGCGGTTTGTTCAGGAAACCTTGACGGCGGTTGCGCCGCGACGGGTGCTCGACCTGGGCGCCAACAGCGGGGTGTATTCCCACATTGCGGCGGACTGCGGCGCGACCGTGGTGGCCTGGGATACCGATGTGCAGGCTACCGAGCAGAACTTCAGGAAAGCGCTGGAGCAGGGTCTTGACATCGCGCCGATCGTTGCCAATCCGGCGCGTCCCACGCCTTCGGCGGGGTGGCGCAATGCGGAGAGCCTGTCGCTGCTGGATCGTTCGCGGGGACGCTTCGACTGCGTGATGATGCTGGGGCTGATCCACCATCTGCTTCTTTCCGAGCAGATTCCTCTGAGCGAGATTCTCGGGCTGTTGCGCGAGCTGAGTGCCGGATGGGCGATTGTCGAGTGGGTGCCGGCGAGCGATCCGCGGTTTGTCGATTTGCTGCGTGGCCGCGATGCGTTGTACGGACATCTGGACGAGGCGGCTTTTCTCCGGTCGGCGGAGCGGCATTTCAGCGTGGTTCTGCGCGAAGCGCTGCCCAACGGTCGCGTGCTTTTTGCGCTTCAGGGAAAATAGACCCCGGCCCCGCATTCCTTAGCGCACCGAGAAAGTCAGAGTGCATTCGTCCAGACCTTCGCATGAATCCGATTCACATGGCTCCCCGGCGCGCTAGTCTCGATGCAGGCTGGCACCTGTGGCTCCGCGGCGCAGGCGCCGGCATTCTGACGGCGCTGCCGCTGATCATCCTGCACATTCTGCCCTCGCGGCAGACGCTGTACCACGAGCTGCTGCCGATGAACTCGGTCTATCAGGGAGTGCTGATCGACTTTGTGGCGGTGGTTCTGTTCAGTGTGCTGGTTCTCTGGCTCGTGGAGCGGTGGGAGGCTCGCCATCGCGGCCTCGCCTGGCTCATCGTCGCGGCCGTTCTGGTGATGCGCGCATTTCGCGGCCTTGTGGTGGCTGAGATCGTCTCACCGAAAGCCGCGAGCGGCGGCTGTATCTTTCTCGTCGTCGCGGGGGCGGGCTTACTTGTGTGGATCGCGAACCGCAGGTGGTACGCGGGTGTCGTCCGCGGCGGACGGCTTGTCCTGCTCCTGCTGGGCTTCTCGATCCTGTGGCTGCTGCCTGAACTGACGTTCATGGCCTTTCACGCCGAGCCGCGCGAGACGGCGGGATTCTCGAAGCCCATCGCCCGGCCGCCGCAGCGGCGGATCGTCTGGATCCTGTTCGATGAGGCGTCCCAGGATCAGATCTTCGATCATCGCCAGCCGGGCATTGACTACCCAAACTTCGATCGCCTGGCCGGTCACGCCGTTCACTTCTCCAACGTGCAGCCGGCAGGATACTTCACCGAGAAGGTGATTCCTGCTCTGTTCACTGGCGACACCATCACCGATGAGCGCAGCGACCTCGATGGCCGTCTGTTCGTGCGCACGGAGCGGAATCCTCATTGGCACGTCTACCCCGATCGCCAGACGCTCTTCGCCGATGCGCAGCATGAAGGTTGGTCCACCGCGGCGGTGGGCTGGTACAACCCGTACTGCCGTACCGATGCGGCGGAACTCGACCATTGCTACTGGACGCTCACGACGCCCCTGCCCGGCCGTTACAAGCCCGACCGAACGGCTCTGCAGAACGCTGTTGCACCGGTGGCGAAGTCTTTGCTCCACCTCGTCGGCAATCCGATTCAGGATCCTGCCCCCTGGCAGATGCACGCTGCGGACTACAGCGTCCTGATGCAGCATGCTTTGCAGGAGATCGCTGGACGTGGCGGCTTCGTTTTCATCCACCTGCCGGTGCCGCATCCCGGCGGGTTCTATAACCGCGCGACACATCAGGTCGGCGTGGACGGCAGCTATCTCGACAACCTCGTCTTCGCGGACCAGACACTTGGCGCGTTGCTGCAGGCCATCGACGCGACTCCGCTGGCTGACCGGACAACGGTCGTCGTGTCGTCGGACCACTCGTGGCGTGTCGATCTGTGGCGGCCGACCAGCGACTGGCGCCCAGAGGATACGCGAGTTTCCGGCGGCCGTTTCGATCCCCGGCCGCTGCTGATCGTGCGTTTTCCTGGCGAGAGCGAAGGGGTGAAGGTCACGCGCGCCTTCCCGTTGATCGATATGCACGGGATGATCGAAGCGATGCTCGCGGGGCGCATGAACAGCGCTGCGGATCTGCAGACGTGGAACACGCAGCAGTAGCTAGCGTCGCGCGAGAAAGAAGGCGCGCACGCTGGCGCGCAGCAGAAGATACAGGAAAAGGGCGTCGATGAGGATCCCCGAGAGGCCGTGGAACCAGTCCCGAGTGACGAGCAGGCTCACGACATCGCCGAGGGCGTTGATGGCGAAGATCGCCAGCGACAGGAGCCATGCCCAAAGGCGTCGCGCCAGCAGACCCACGCCGGCGGCAGCGGCCAGCGCTCCGACAAGCAGCAGGAGCGTTGCGACGGGGTGCGCCTGAGCCGCAAGCGCATCATGCGCGGGCGCATTCAGGTTCCACATGCGGTCGAGCCAGGTGCCGGGAACGAACAGCGAGAAGCTGACCGCCCAGGCGACCGCTGCGGCGAGAAATTCCAGCACTGCAACGAGAGTGACTGTCCATGGCCTCTTCATCCTGTCCTCGCGCTATTGATGCAGGATCGCCGGCGGCGCCCCCTCCGGCCGCTTCCAGTGCGCTGCCGGCCGCGCCACAGCGTACATCTGTTCGGCGATCTCGTCCATCATCGCCATGCGGTCGCCGTTCTCTTCATACAGATCGAAGTGAGTGCGATTGTCGCGGTAAGTGAAATGCGGAACGGCGCCGAGACGGTTCAGTACCGCCTCAAACTTGTGAGCGGCGCCGTCGAGGTAGAAAGTGTCCGCCGTCCCGACCACGACATGGATCCTGCCTTTCAGAGAACGGCCGCGTGTTGCCCAGTTCGCTTCGACGATATGCGCCAGATCGTAGTGATCGTGCCAGCACGCGACGACCTTCGGATCCACGTCGCCGGTCTCGCGGTCGAACATCTTCACCGGCCGCCCGTCGGCTCCGCGCGGCGAGAAGACCCATTCGAACGAGGCGATCTGGCCTCCGTAGGAGCCGAGCACGCGTTCCTGGCGTCCAAACTCCTCGAAGGTCGCGACCACCTGGCTGTGGTCGCGCACGATGGGGTAGAGGGTTCCGTCGGGACGGCGATAGAGGTTGGCGTGCGGTGCGTAGAGGTCGACGCCCGTGAAGTCGTGGAAGTCGCTTGGGTCCGGAGAGGTCGACCAGGTTCCGCCGAAGATTTGCGGATAATTCACCTGGAGCTGCAGGGTCGCCCAGCCGCCGGATGAATGTCCCTGGAGGAAACGGCCCGACGGCTTCGCGACCATCCGGTACTTCGCTTCAATCCATGGAATGAACTCCGCGGTGAGCGCTTGGCCCCACGGCCCGTTGTTCACGGAGTCGGCGAATTCATGCGTGCCCGTCGGAAGGGATTCATCGAGAAATACCCAGATCATGGGGGGCATTTTGCCTGCATTCATACGGCTGGCGATCATCAGCGCAGTGGGGTGAATCGTATCGAGCTTGGCGCCGAATCCGTGTGTCCAATAGACGGTTGGATAGTGCTCCTTCGGATGCTCTGCGTAGCCCGGCGGCAGGACGATCCATCCGCGAATGTGCGTCTCGCGGCCGGAAAAAGCCGTGAGCGCAGGGCTGATGAAGTCGACCTCCGATGTCGCCTTCTCTGCCGCGGCGAGGTCCTCGGGCTTCAGGGGCGAGGGCCGGGGAGCCCGTGCTTCCATCACGTGGCTTAGCACGAAATCCGGCTCGGAGCCCGCGCCTGGCGTCCAGGCGGGCAGGGCGACCACGTCGCTCTCGAGGTCTCCAGGCTCAGCGCCGTCGTAGGCGTAGGTGTGGTCCACATCGAGAATCGCCTGGGCCTGATACGTTCCCGGCTTCAGCGAGGAGAACGGCGCCGGGAACGCGAGGTTGTCGACGTCTACATCGATGGAGGAGCCTGGCTTCAGATCGGAGATTTCTTTCGCCGCAACCGATGTGGCGGAGGGATGGAATTCGTTGGCCTCGACGCTCTTTGCGCCGCTGCCCGGCTCGAGGAAAATGAGCAGCCGCCCCGAGGCGGGCTGCATGCTCGGATCCAGCGTGACGCGGAAGAAAAGATGCGGAGCTGCGGTCTGCGCGCAGGCGAGGGAAACCAGAAACGGCAGGAGAAGCAGGCGTGCGACTTTCCTGAGGACCATTCCCGCGAGTCTACCAGCGGATTGTGGAACGTGGGAACGGCCGGAAGATGGAATTCAGGGGTGAAGGACGCGCGCCGGACCGCCGTCGGGACCCGACACCTTGATGCGCTTCGCCAGGCCGAGGAAACCCAGCACGCGAATGCCCCAGTAGTTGAAATCCAGCTCGTACCACGCCATGCCGTGGCTCGCGGACACCGGATGCGCGTGGTGGTTGTTGTGCCAGCCTTCGCCGCCCGTAATGAGCGCGACCCACCAGTTGTTGCGCGAGTCGTCTCGGGTTTCAAAGCGGCGCGCGCCCCACATGTGGGTGGCGGAGTTCACCAGCCAGGTGGCATGCAGGCCGAGGGTGATGCGCAGGAAGATGCCCCACAGAAACCACGACCACCCGCCGATGAGGAACAGTGCGATTCCGACTACGGTGATGGGCAGCCAGTGCCAGCGGCTCAGCCAGACATAAAACGGATCGTTCGCCAGGTCGGGCACGTAGCGCGCCAGGCGCGGGTTCTTGTTCCGGAGAGATCCGTGGAGAATCCAGCCCATGTGCGACCACCACTTGCCATCGCGCGGCGAATGCGGATCGCCGGGGCGATCGGTCAGCTGGTGATGCATGCGATGCACGGCAACCCAGTAGATCGGGCCGCCCTGGAGCGCCAGGGTGGCGCAGACGGCCATCGCGTATTCGACCCACTTCGGCGTGATGTAGCCGCGATGGGTGAGGAGCCGGTGGTAGCTCATTGCAATGCCGACGTTTTGCGCGAGCACCCACAGCACCAGGGCGACGGCCAGAGCGCTCCAGCTGAAGAAGAACAGCGCCACGATCGCGAGCACGTGAAAAACCGTCAGCGTGACCGCGAAGATCACGTTCAGCTTCGCGGAGCGCGTCTGTTCGAGCGCTTCGGCGTCGGCGCGCACGGTTTCAGCGGGAATCTCAGCGGATGTCTCAACAACGGGCGGCATCAGAAAACAGTGCTCCATCTTCAAGATAAAGGCAATCGGAGCCAACTCAACGTAAGAGTTCGGTAATGTCGTCCGCGTCAGCCGTTTGAGGCCTCGGCCGCCACGCGCACGGCTTCCGGGCGCGACCCATCGTCGAGCCGACCAAAGATCATTTTGCCTGAGGCGGTCTGAAGCACTGAGGTCACGCAGATCTCCACCGTGCGGCCGATCAGGCGCCGCGCGTGATCGACGACCACCATGGTGCCGTCGTCGAGATAGCCCACGCCCTGGTCGAACTCCTTGCCCTCCTTCATGATCACGACGCGCATCTTCTCGCCGGGGAGCACCACGGGGCGCAGCGAGTTGGCGAGATCGTTGATGTTCAGCACGGCGACGCCGCGCACCTGCGCCACCTTATTCAGGTTGAAGTCATTGGTGACGATCTTCGCTTCCATCTGCTTCGCCAGCTCGATGAGCTTCAGGTCCACTTCCTTGATGTGCGGATAATCCTCTTCCGCAATCTGCACCGTAATCTGCCCGTTCGCCCGCATGGTCTGCAGCACGTCCAGGCCCCGCCGTCCGCGCTGGCGCTTCGACGAGTCGGAGGAGTCGGCCACCATCTGCAGCTCGCGCAGGACAAATTCCGGAATGATCAGCACGCCTTCCAGAAACCCGGTTTCCGCGATATCCGCGATGCGTCCGTCGATGATCGCGCTGGTGTCGATGACCTTGGTATTGCGCTTGCTCGTGCGCTCCCCGGTGAACAGCCCGCCCAATGCAGCAAGGTTGAGCAGGTCACCTTTGCTCGCGCCCACGACCAGGCCGATGTAGGTCATGAGCAGCAGCACGCCAAGCTGAAACAAGCTGCGCGTATGGCCGTCCGGCAGGCTGTTGCGCAGTACCAGCGAGAAGAGAAAGGCTCCGGTGATACCGAGCAGGCTGCCGATCACCGCCCCAATCAGCCGCCGCAGGCTCAAGGCGCGAACGCGCAGCTCAAACAGGATGATGAGCGCGGAGACGGCTGCGCCGATGCCGCCCGCGGTCCACGGCGCAAGGCCGAACGGGCGAAAGAACCAGCAGGCTACCGTAAAGACAAGAATAAAGAGCAGACGAAGAGCGAATAAATCCATACAGGCCCCCGACAACGTGCGCCGGCCACGCAGAACAGCATAAGGGGGGACTACATTTCGATCGGCATTGCCGGGCAAACGGAGTATACGCAGGCGCCGCGGCGCAGTCCAAGGCCACGATTTTCACAAGGGATGATACGGAAAGAGGGATTGACACGCGGCCCTGGCCGGCGGCTTCGCTTTCGGATTCAGGCTGACCTGGAAGTCTAGTACCGCGGCACGTCGGGGTCGATCTGGTTGGACCAGGCCAGGATGCCGCCCGCCAGGTTGTGCAGCTTGCTGAAGCCGTTCTGCGCCAGGAACTCTGCCGCGCGCTGGCTGCGGCCGCCCGACTTGCACTGCACCACGATGTTCTTCGCTGTATCCAGCTCGCCCAAACGATTTGGCAGCTCGCCGAGCGGGATCAGGTGTCCACCGATCTGCGCAATCTGGTACTCATACGGCTCGCGTACATCGAGGATGAAGACGTCTTCGCCGGCATCGAGCTTCTGCTTGAGCTCGGTCACGCTCATTTGCGGGATGCCGTTCTTCTCTGCTGCCACCTTTGCCTCCGGGACAATGCCACAGAACTGCTGGTAGTCGATCAATTTTGTCACGGTCGGGTTCTTCCCGCACACGGGGCAGTCCGGATTCTTTCTCAGCTTCAGCTCGCGGAACTTCATGTCGAGCGAGTTCACCAGCAGCAGGCGGCCAATGAGGGGCTCGCCTTTGCCGAGGATCAGCTTGATCACTTCGGTCGCCTGGATCACACCCACCAAGCCGGGCAGGATGCCGAGGACGCCGCCTTCGGCGCATGAGGGGACCAGTCCGGGCGGCGGGGGCTCCGGATAGAGGCAGCGATAGCACGGGCCGTGCTCGGTGGCAAAGACGCTGGCCTGGCCCTCGAAGCGGAAGATGGAGCCATACGCATTCGGCTTGCCGGTGAGGACGCACGCATCGTTGACGAGATAGCGCGTGGGGAAATTGTCGGTGCCGTCCGCGACGATGTCGTACTGCGAGATGATCTCGATCGCATTCTGGCTGGTGAGCATCGTCTCGTGCTGCACGACATTCAGGAAGGGGTTCAGCGCAACGAGCTTCTCGGTTGCCGAAACGATCTTGGACCGCCCCACGTCCTTCGTGCTGTGGATGATCTGCCGCTGCAGGTTGCTTGAGTCGACGACGTCGAAGTCGACCAGCCCGAGGGTGCCAATTCCGGCGGCCGCCAGATAGAACGCCAGCGGCGAGCCCAGCCCGCCCGTGCCGATGCACAGCACCTTTGCCGCCTTCAGTTTCTGCTGACCCTCCATGCCGACTTCGGGCAGGATGAGGTGGCGCGAGTAGCGCGCCATTTCTTCGGTGGAGAGCTGCGGCAGGGTGACGGGTTCGGTGGTGGTGGCCATGGTTGTTCCTTTAAGGATGCTGTCTGAGCAGCCTGCGGTGCAAATGGGGACTAGCCGTCCTGGCAGCCGCGCTTCGCGCCATTTTCGTAGAGATACCGGCGACGACGGGTATGCGTGGTCGGCTACTTCTGCGCCGCAAGGCGCGCCCGCCCGTGCGGCTAGCACCCGCCGGCGATGGAGGGGATGATCGTCAGCGTGTCGGAGCTTTTGACCGCGCTCTCTTCCCGCTGCGGCAGATACCGGATGTCTTCGTCGTTCAGATACAGATTCACGAACGACCGCAGCTTCCCTTCCGGCGTATAGAGGTGCTTCCTGAAGTCCGGAAACTCGTCGATCAAGGTCGTGATCGCCTGGGAAACCGTATCGGCGTGGACGGTGATATTGGGCTGATTGCCGGTATAGACACGGAGAGGTGTAGGGATTTCGATGGTCATGGCGGTTGTCCTTGGGGTTGGGGACTGCGATTCTGTCAGAAAAGGGGACGAAGAGGCGCTAGCGGCACGACGGGCGTCGTGCCATGGTACAGAGACACCAACAGGTCAACGTGCAGGGCACGCGCCGCAAGCCGGTCTCGGGAACGTTTGCCATCTTCACTGTCTATTGTGCAACAAAACCCGAAGCGCTGTCTGCCTGAGGTTCCGGCTCGAGCCCTGGATCGAGCTGTCCGGTGACCTCGATCGCCTCATTTGCGAAGGCTTTGTCGTCCTCCGTCGAGCCGGTCAGCAGAAACGAATTGGTTTGGCGCGCAGCGCCCTTCTCGACCGCGGTAATCACGTAGCTACAGCCCAGCCAGTGGGCTTCGGCGAAATCCGTCGGGGACCACTGCGCCGGATGGTCCGGATGGGAGTGGTAGAAACCGACAATCTCCAACTCCCGTTCGCGCCCGATCCGCTGGATCTTCACCAGTTCCTGCGGAGCGATGTTGTAGCGGTTGTGGGCCGAGTCGGTCCGGGTATTGCCGGCGCGGATTGCGTCCTCCACCTCGTTCACAGAGCCGCCGTCTTCGGTCAGAAATCGGCCCAGCAATACGCCGCAGCACTCGTGCGGATACGTCTCCTCGCCGTGCTGGCGGATCGCATCGTAAACCTGCTGGCTCAGGCGCAGCAAATCATTCCTCCCAGAACCGCTCGCTGAGGTACTTGTCCGCAGCGTCGGGCAAAATCGTAACAATGATGGCTTCTTTTCCCTGGGCGGCTTGCTCTTCCCCAATGCGCAGCGCGGCGGCAACGGCAGCAGCGGCCGAAATGCCGACGAGCAGGCCCTCGGTGCGCGCCAGGCGCTTCGCCATCGTATAGGCTGCCTCCGTTTCAACCTCGACATTGCGGTCGGCGAGGTTGGGATCGTAGATCTTTGGGACGATGGCCGTGGCCATGTGCTTCAGGCCTTCGAGGCCGTGGAACGGCGAGTCCGGCTGCATGGAGATGCATTCGATCTGCGGATTCGCTTCCTTCAGACGCCGCGTCACGCCCATGAACGTCCCGCTGGTGCCTAGTCCCGCGATGAAGTGCGTGATGCGCTCGTGGGTTTGCTCGATGATTTCCCTGCCGGTTCCGTTGTAGTGCGCGCGCCAGTTCGCATCGTTGCTGTACTGGTCGGCGTAGTAGTACTGCCGATCCTTTGCGAGCTCGCGCGCCTTGCGGATGGCGCCGTCGCTGCTCTCCGCCGGGTCGGTCCAGACCACCTCGGCTCCGTACGCCTTCAGAATCCGTTTGCGCTCGGGCGAGACGTTCGACGGCATGCAGAGCGTTACCGGAAAGGCCATGGCAGCACCGAGCATCGCGTAGGCGATGCCGGTGTTGCCGCTGGTCGCGTCCAGCAGGCGCGTGCCTGGGCACAGCTTTTCCTGGCGCATGGCTTCCAGCACAATGGCCACAGCGGCGCGATCCTTCACCGATCCGCCAGGATTGGTCCACTCCGCCTTGGCCAGAATCTGCACTCCAGGCAGCTCCGCCGCGATCCGCTCCAGACGCACCAGGGGTGTATTGCCGATGCGATCGAGCAGCGTCGAGCCTGGTGTCGAGCCCGGAAGATTCGTCTTCGTTGCGGCCAGTGTCGCCATTCCCAATCCTGAGCTCATTACTAATGGATGCAGCGGTCAATTGCAGCGAGCGAGCGCCTGTGCGACCCTGAGACTACAGGCTGGCGCTTTCGTTCAGTGTAGCGGCTGGCCGATTTTCCGGGGAGTTTGCCGTCATGCTCAAAAAACCGCGCCAGCGCACGTGGGACGAAGTTCTGAGCGAACTCCGCCGCCTTCAGTTCGATGTTCAGCCCGTCAGCGGAGTCGCAAATCAGGAGCGCATCTCGAAAAATGGAAGCGCGATTGTCCTCGAAAAGGCGGACAACGCGGCTGGCCTGCGCATGGTCGTCCGTCCAGGCCCGGTAATCAATGGCGAAATCGCTCAACTGGTCGATCGAGGCTTCCAGAAATTCTTCCACACCAGCAAGGCCGAGTTTCCGGCGACCGCCGATCGTCTGACGAGCCTCCACAACTTCGTCGAGGAACTGAAGGAGGTCACCGGCTCGGTGACTCTCTACAACGAGGCGCTGGGGACGGTGAGCGACGCGTATCTTTACGACCGGGTAAAAGGCCGCGACCTGCCGGAGAGCCAGCGCCCGGTTCCGGCCTGGGAGCAGCCTGAAGATTCAGTCTGAAAATCAGGGGCATCGCGAGAGCGCCCGGGAACGCTAACGGCGCCGATTGGGAATGATCGAGGTGTGGGCCGGCTGGATGCGCTGCCGGAAATCTGCGATGGGCACCGGAACACTGGCCGTGCTATAACGCTGCTCATCTGAATATCTCGCCCGGGAGGTACCCCTCCATGAGAATCCGGTTTGCGCTTGTCGCGTCGCCCCTGCTGCTCCTGACGCCTGGATTCACCGCCGGTGCCCAGGCGCCCTCCACGACGCCTCCTCCCATCAGGATGGGCCTGTGGCAATCGGAGGTCACTACTGCTGTCTCCGGCGCGCCCGACACGCCGATGGGTCATGCGATGGGCGGCGCGGGGCGCACCACCCTCACGCAGGGCTGTTTGACGCCTGACAGCTGGACCAAAGAGATGCAGGGCATGCAGCATCAGCGTGCTGCCGACTGCACCCAGGCCAACTTTGAGCAGGACAGCCACAAGATCACTTTTGACGAGGTGTGCTCCAGTCAGGGTGGCTATTCCAGCAATGTGCATTTCGAGATGCTGATCGACGACCCGGAGAACGGGCACGGCCACGCGGACGTGAAGATGAGCGGCCCGGCGTTTCCGCAGGGCATGACGATGCACATGACCATGAAGACGAAATACCTGAGTTCGGATTGCGGCAGCGTAAAGCCGGGCGAGGGCAAAGTCGTCCACGAGTGAGGCCGAACCGGTTTCCTGGGCCGGTCCCGCTGGGCCCGCGCCCGTCGGCGGAATGCGGTACGCTATCCGCAAAACAGCTCTCCGCCGAGCATGCCTCCCACGCTTGAAACGCCGCGTCTGGTGCTGCGCCCGCTGGCCCTTGAGGACGCCACGCAGATCCAGCAGATCTTTCCGCAGTGGGAGATCGTGAAGTACCTCAATGCCGTCGTGCCCTGGCCTTACCCGCGCGACGGCGCGCTTGCGTACATTCGTGATCGCGCGCTGCCCGCGATGGCCCGCGGTGAAGAGTGGCACTGGACGCTGCGGCGGAAGGAAGAGCCCGGGCAGATTATCGGGGCGATTGGCCTCATTCGTGGCGAGCGGGACCACCGCGGATTTTGGCTGGTGCCGGAATGGCGCTGCGAGGGCCTGATGACCGAGGCCGTCTTCGCGGTGAACGATTACTGGTTCGAGGTGCTCGGCTTTCCGGTTCTGCGCGCTCCGAAGGCGGTTGCGAACGCCGCGTCGCGCCGCATCTCGGAGAAGACGGGCATGCGCCTGATCGGGACCGAGGAGCGCAACCTTGTGTCTGGCAGGCAGCTGAGCGAGGTTTGGGAGATCACCGCGGAGGAGTGGCGGGCGAGAAAGGCTGAGTTTGGAGTTTAGCCTCAGGGTTTCGGCTCTGTGGAATCAGCAGCAGACGATCCTGACAAAGCGCCGGGACGAATGAGGACGCCGCTAAACTCTGATCCCTAAACTCTAAACTCTCTTTTCAGTCTTCATCGCCCACGGCAAAGTATCCCTTGCGCGCCTGGACTTTCAGGTCGCCGTCCTGGTCATGGCAGGCAATGTCGATCTTGCGGAATCGGCCGTCCATCGTTTTGTTGCCCGGAACATACTGCGCGACGTACTGGGTGCGGAGTTCCTGCTCGATCTGATCGAAGGCGTCTTCGAGTTTCTTGCCGTTGTTGCCGACGTTGATCACGCGGCCGCCGGTCGCCTCGCTCATCTGCTTCATCCACGCGTCGCCCGAGTAGCCCATTCCGAACCCGCTGTTGAAGTAGAAGCCGCGGTCGGCAATGAGAATCACGTAGATGATCGCATTGGCGTTCTGTGCGGCTTCGATCGCCTGCTTCGGCTTGGTTTCCGAGCCCTGGTCTTCGCCGTCGGTCAGCAGGATGAGCGCCTTGCGGCCCGTTTCCGAGCGCAGTTTGTTGTTCGAGGCCAGATAGACCGCGTCGTAGAGCAGCGTGCCCTTGGGATCCCCGTGCGTTGGGATGGGTCCCTGGCCGATCCCCGGCACGCCCACCGATCCACCCCCGGCGGCAGTGTTGATTTGCACCTTGCTGATGGCTCGGTCCAGCGCCCGGGTGTCGTTGGTGTAATCCTGCTCGAGGTTCACGCCCACGTCGAAGCTGAGCAGAAACGCCTCGTCCTTGGGCCGCAGGATGCGCTTGAGAAAGGCCGAGCCCGACTGCTGCTCAAGGGGCAGAACATACTGCTGGCTGCCGCTGGTATCGATCAGGATTCCGAGAGTCAGCGGCTGGTTCGCCTCGGCAACGAAGCTGATCAGCTTCTGCGGCTGCTTGTCCTCGAAGACCGAGCAGTCGTTCTTTGTCAGAAACGGAATGAGCGCGTTCTTCTTGTCGCGGACGGTGAAATACTCGCTGACCAGGTTCGAAGTCACCTTCAGGGTTTCTTTGGGATTGACCTCGGTCGGCGAGTTGTCGGCGGGAAAATTGCTGACCGGCGGCGCGTCGGGTGACGGAGCCGCCTGCGCCCACGTCAGAGGGACAGCGGCACCCGCAAGCAGGATGGGGAAGATGAATCGACGCAGCCAGCGCACAGCCAGTTCTCCTTGCGTTTAGACGGAGCAGTTCCAGGTTGGGTTATTCTTTGCCGGGGTTATTCGGAACAGGCGCTTCTCGCTCTGCTAATCTTGAGCATACGCCCGGAAAGACTCATGGATCGAGGGCGCATCTAAGGCAGTGGAAGCTCCGCGCATCGTCTCCGGGAGACACGGAAAAGGGAGAATCGACGCGGTTGAGGACGATTTTGGAAGGGTTTTGGAAGGATCAGGGGGTTGCAGCGTGATGCGGGCAGTTCGGCTCAGCGCTTACTTGTTGCTTTTTCCGGCGGTTGTCACGCTTTCCGCCTTTAGCCAGACCCAGCAGAATGTGCCGGATGCGCCGGCTCCGCAGGCCTCGGCCCAGAGCCAGACCGCGCCCCCGAACGCCCCCGCTCCACAAACGCAGCCGGCAACTCCTCTTCCTGACCTTCGTGGCCAGGTCGCCCCCGGAAAAGGCGCTAATTCGGACGAGCAAGGCGCCGCGGCTGCGGGCCAGGCCGCACCTAACGTCAGCAACGGCACGGTGGGCGCACCCGCGCCGCAGGCGCCGCCACCCGACTCGGTTCAGCAGGCAGTGCCCGCCACCGGAACCCCCAGCGAAGAGCCGACTGCCCCGCTCAATCAGGGTCCAGTCTCGACGATTCATATTCCCGTCACTGCCGTCGAAGTTCCCGTCACCGTCAAGGACAAGCATGGCAAGGAAATCGCGGGTCTGCCGTGGTGGCGCTTCCGGATTTATGAAGACGGCGTCCGGCAGCGCATCGCCTGGTTCAGCACCGATGCTTTTCCCCTCTCGGTCGCGTTCGTGATCGATGCCACGCTTCCGTCGGACATCATGGCGAAGGTCAATCGCAGCCTCTCGGTGGTCAGCAACGGGTTGACGCCGGCAGATACGGCTTCCGTGATCAGTTATGCCGGCACCGGTCCGCAGATGCTCACCGACTTCACCGCCGCCCAGGGTCCTCGCCTGGTGGCCGCCATGGACATGGCGAAGAAGCCCGGTGAACAACCCGGCGTTCCTCTGGTTGACGGGCCTTTCGCCAGCGGTCCCACGGTGAACGGCCTGCAGGCCGATCCCACCCTGGCGCCGCAGCACGGCAACGCGGGCGGCTTCCTGATGCTGCCCAAAGAAATTCATCCGCTCAACGATGCGATCCTCTACGCGGCTGAGCAGCTGGCCAGCCAGCCACGCGGGCGGCGTCGCGTGATCTACGTTATCAGCGACGGCAAGAACTCGCGGAGCAAAGCCAGCTACAAGGAAGTCGTCCAGTACCTGCTCGCGAACAATATCTCGGTCTACGGAACCAACGTCGGCGACTCGGCGCTGTGGGGAATCGGCTATCTCGATCGCACCAAGCTGCCGTTCCTGCAGCCGGAGGACGTGCTGCCGCGCTACGCCATCGCGACCGGCGGCGATGTGGACCACGAGCTGAGCGAGAACGGCATCCAGAGCGCGTTCGTCAAGATCACCGACTCGCTGCGCACCGCCTACACCATCGTCTACTACAGCCACCAGCCGACCATCGGCGGCAAGTACCATGTGATCGACGTGCGCGTAGAAGGACTGACGGGACTCCAGGTCGATGCCAAGCAGGGCTACTACCCGTCGGTGTCGGTGCAGTAGGCCTCCTAAAACTCAGAGGTGGATCCAGCCTTTGAGAATCAACATCAGCGAGAGGCTGCCGACCACAATCCACAGAAGAACGCCCTGAATGAGGGGGCGCGCGCCGACGCTTTTCAGCGTCTGGCGGGAGATCGTGGTGCCGATCAAAAACAGAGTCACGCCGAGTCCAAGGCGGCCGAGCCGCGCGAGCTGGACATATTCCGGATGGAACCACTGGACAAGACTGTTGGCGACGGCGGCGAGACAGAAGAAGAGGATGAACCAGGGAAGCTGGATTTTGGCGCGGCTGCGGCTGACGATGGCGGTGCCAACCGACATGGGGACGATCCAGAGGGCGCGGGCGAGCTTGACGGTGGTGGCGATGCCGAGCGCAACCGCGCCGTAGCGGGCGGCGGCGCCGACGACGGAGCTGGTGTCGTGGATCGCGAGGGCCGACCAGAGGCCGAACTGCGTCTGGGTGAGGTGCAGCGAGTGGCCGATCAGGGGAAAGATAAACAGCGCGACGGAATTGAGGACGAAGACGGTGCCCATGGAGACGGCAACGGCCTCTTCGCTGGCGTTGGTGACGGGCGCGAGTGCGGCGATGGCGCTGCCGCCGCAGATAGCGGTTCCGGCGGAGATGAGGAAGCCTGAGGTTTTGCCGACGCGGAGCAGCCAGGCGAGGCTGAGGCCGAGAAGCATGGCGAAGGTGATGCCGAGCGCGGTGTAGAGGAATCCGGAGCGGCCGACGCGAACCACTTCGGCGAGGTTCATGCCGAAGCCGAGGCAAACGACGGAAGCCTGGAGAAGGAATTTGGAAAGGCGGCGGGCGTCGAGATGGAATCCGTGAGCGACGGAGAGACCGTAGGCCAGGCCGGCGGCCAGCGCGAGGGGAGGGGAGAGAATTCCGCTGGCGGCGAGGATAATCCCCAAAAAGAACAGGTTCTTCGTCATGGGTTCAAGGATGACGGGATTGTCAGTGACCGGAAAGACGGAAATGTGGATGGGCGATAAGTTTTGCTTATGGGGTATGGGGTATGGGGTATGGGGTATAGGAATAGGGAATAGGGTTATTCGGCGAGGATGAAGCGCTCGAAAGCTCCGGCGGGGCCTTCAGGCAGGGGACCGAAGGGGCGGATGAGGTGCATGGCGCGACGGATGTCGAGGCCGTCGACGGGAACGACGCGGACGGTACCGAGCTTCAGCTCTTTCTGGATGGCCCATTCGGAGACGAAGCCGGCGCCGAGGCCGGCTTCAACAGCGGAGATGATGGCAACGATGGAGTCGAGATTCATGGCGATGCGGAGCTCGCTGAAGCGCAGGCCGGCGCGGCGCAGGGCCAGCTCGACGACGCGGCGCGATCCTGAGCCGCGCTCGCGCATCAGGAGCGGGACCTCGGTGAGGGCGCGGACCGGGATGGTGGGTTTTGCCGGCCCTGATTTGCCAGACGCCGGACTTGCAGGCCAGGGGTAGCGGCGGCCGACGATCAGGACGAGGCGGTCCTCGAAAAAGCCTTGGCGGAAGACCTCGCGCGAGGAGACGGGACCTTCGATGAGGCCGAGGTCGATTTTGCGGTGGGCGAGGGCGGCGACAATCTGTTCGGTGTTGCCGCTGGTAACGGCTGGCTCGATGCGCGGATGCTGTTCGAGAAAAGCGCCCAGCATGCGCGGGAGGATGTACTGGGTGACGGTCATCGACGCGCCGATGCGAAGGTGGCCGGTGGTTTCGCCGCGCAGGCCGTCGAGAGCGGCACGGGCTTCTTCGGCGAGCCGAGCGCCTTTGCGTGCGTAACGGAGGAGGAGGGCGCCGGAATCGGTGAGCCGGATGCGCCCTTTGCCGCGGTCGAAGAGGGTGGCGCCGAGTTCTTCTTCGAGGGCGTGGATCTGCTGGCTGACCGCGGGCTGACTGAGATTGAGTCGTTCGGCGGCACGGCGGAAGCTGGATTCTTCAGCGACGGTGCGGAAGACCTTCAGCCGGAAATTCTCCATGCAACAACTGTAGCCGGTACCCGGAAAGTGGAAGCGATCGGTCGGGGGTGAGTCTGTAGAATCGAGCCATCGTTCTCTGATGACTTTTCCTCCGGCAGATCAGACACCAGGACCGCCAGCTTCTCCAAAACCGCAGCGGATCGCGCGTGGACATGCTGTCGCCGTGGCGACAGGGATCTTGTGCAGCCGCCTGGTGGGGCTGGTGCGGGATCGCGTCTTTGCGCACTACTTCGGCGCCTCGGATGCGGCGGACGCGTTTCGTGCGGCGTTCCGGATTCCGAATATCCTGCAAAACCTTTTCGGCGAGGGTGTGCTCTCGGCGTCGTTCATTCCGGTGTACGCGCGGCTGCGCGCCGAGGAGCGGCACGAGGAGGCATCCCAGCTGGCCGAGGCGGTGTTTGCGCTTCTGGTTCTGGTGACGGCGGTGCTGGCGGCGGTCGGAGTGCTGGCTACGCCGTGGCTGATTGACGCGATTGCGCCCGGGTTTCACGGCGACAAGCGGCTGCTGACGATCAAGCTGGTGCAGATTCTGTTTCCCGGGGCAGCGGTGCTGGTGCTCTCCGCGTGGTGCCTCGGGATCCTGAACAGCCACAGAAAGTTTTTGCTGTCCTACTCGGCGCCGGTGGTGTGGAACCTGGCGATGATCGCGACCCTGATCTGGGGCGGACGGCACCACACGCAGATGCGGCTGGCAGTGCTGCTTGCTATGGGGTCCGTAGTGGGGAGCGTGCTGCAGTTTGTGGTGCAACTGCCGGCGGTGCTGAAATTCCTGTGGCCGCTGCGGCTGCATTTGAACTTCGGCGGGCTGCACGTCGCGACCGTGACAAAGAATTTCTTCCCGGTGTTTCTGAGCCGGGGCGTGGTCCAGATCAGCGCGTACGTCGATTCGTGGTTGGGGAGCTTTCTGGGCACGGGTGCGGTGGCGGCGCTGGCGTATGCGCAGACGCTGTACACGCTGCCGGTAAGTCTGTTCGGGATGGCGGTCTCTGCGGCGGAGCTGCCGGCCATGTCCAGCGCGCTGGGCACGCAGGATGAGATTGCGGGCGCTCTGCGCGGACGGCTGAAGGCGGGGCTCGCGCAGATTGCTTTCTTCGTGATTCCGTCTGCAGTGGGATTCGTGATCCTGGGCGATGTGATTGTGGCGACGATCTATCACACCGGACACTTTGGACAGGCGGATGTGCTGTTTGTGTGGGCGGTGCTGGCGGGGTCGTCGGTGGGGCTGCTGGCGTCCACATCGGGGCGGCTGTATTCGTCCGCGTTCTACGCGCTGCGGGATACCCGGACACCACTGAATTTCGCTGTGCTGCGCGTGGCGCTGACCCTGGGGCTCGGGTATGCGTTCGCGCTGCCGCTGCCGCGCCTGCTGGGGATCGACCAGCGATGGGGGACAGCGGGACTGACCATGTCTGCGGGGATCGCGGGCTGGGTGGAGTTTTTGCTGCTGCGGCGGGCGATGAACCGCAGGATTGGCGCAGTGCCGTCGGAGGCGTCGAGGGTTATGCGGCTGTGGCTGGTGGCGATTCTTTGTGCAGCGGCGGGCTATGGCATCAAGCAGGTGCTGCCGTTCCATCGTCCGCTGCTGGTGGGGCCCTGCGTGCTGATTCCCTATGCGGCGCTCTATCTGGGCTTGACGCAGTGGATGGGGATCGGGAACGCGCGGATGATGAAGCGGCTGCTCGGGCGGCGGGGCTAGCTGTCGGCTATTAGCTGTTAGCCTTTAGCTCTTAGCTCTCAGCACGGACCTGAGCGCTGGACCTGGAGGAGACGCCTGATGAATCGCCGGAGTTTTGCTGCATTGCTTCCTGCGCTGGCTGCCGGATTGCCCGCGCTCGCTGAACAAAATGGATTGGCACAAACAGGGCCGGCTTCGGGTGCGGCAGAGAAGCCGATCGAAACGGGCGTGTATCCCGGATTTACGCCGCCAGCGGAATTCACGGGGCGCAAGGGGCACAGTTTCTTTCACGGGATGCTGCCAACGGATATCGGATGCGAGGCGCACGTGTCGTATCTGGCGGTGGGCTCGCAGCACGAGCCGCTGGAGAAGCATCAGCATTCGGAGATTTGGCTGGTGCGCGAGGGCAAGGTGGAGCTGATGCTCGATGGCACGTCGCACGTACTCGCGGCCGGCGACGCGGGCATCGCCGTGGCCGGAACGATGCACTGGGTGCGGAATGCCGGCGACACAGTGGCGTCGTATTTTGTGCTCGAGGTGGGGACGGGAGCGCTGGGGCACTGAGCTGCAGCGAAGAATGCAGAAGGCTCCTGCTGACAGGTTGCGGACGCGATGAGCGTCCTGCAACCTGCCGCGGGAGCCTCAGGTAAGAAACGCGAAGACTAGACCGTAGCGGGAACCGGATGCTCGGCGTTGGCATTCGCAGCAGCCTTCGACTCGCCACCCTTTTCGTTGGAGCCGGGCTTGCGGATGTCGATGCCACCCTTGAAGAAGGCGCCGTCTTCGATGGAGATGCGCTGTGCGGTGACGTCGCCGGTGAGCGAGCCCTCGCTGCGAATGTCGACGCGATCGCTGGCGGTGACGTTGCCGCGAACCTTGCCGAGCACGACGATTTCGCGCGCGGTGATGTTGGCGGCGACCTGGCCGTTGCGGCCGACGGTGACGCGATTGCCCGAGAGGTTGATGGAGCCTTCGACCTTGCCGTCGATGTAGAGAGATTCCGAGCCGGAGACCTCGCCTTTGATCACCAGGCTTTTGCCGATGGTGGCCTGTTCGCCGGAGGCGGGGGTGGAAACAGGAGCCGGAGCCGGGCGCTGGCCTGCGTCAAAACTCTGGGTTGGGGGAGTGGCGGGACGAGCGGGTTCGGGGTTTTGCGGACCGCTGCCGGTGCCGGGCTGGTTGGGTTTCCACATAATTGCAGTTCCTTCCTTCTGAAGAATGTTTGGTGAACATGGCGCCCTGCAACTGGCCTGCCGGTTTCCGTGGGCCCATGCAGAACTGTGCAGCGCCGACCCTCTTGCCTCTGGAGTAGACGAACTCCCTCCGCGCTATCGCCGCCGTTACCTGCATCTTAAACATGTTCAGGGCAAATTGGCATCCCTTTTGCGTCTCGCGAGGCTGTGAAATGCGGTTGGTCGCGGATTGTAGCGATCCCGGCGGGGGCGTGGGGCATCATCTGTTGAGGGCGTGCAGCGGTTTCCACGCCGGCCCGCACAACAGGGGACGCGAAATTCAAACACAATCAACAGAGAAGGAGACAAGGAAAATGGTGAAACTGGCGTTGTATGGAATGTTGAAGGCAAAACCGGGCAAAGAAGCCGAAGTGGAGGCGTTTCTAAAGCAGGGCGCAGAACTGGCGAAGAAGGAAACGGGCACGGTGACCTGGTACGCGATCAAAGAGGACGACGGCCGATACGGGATCTTCGACACGTTCAACGATGAGGCAGGCCGGGAGGCACACCTGAACGGAGAGATTGCGAAGGCTCTGATGGCGAAGGCGGGCGAACTGCTGGCCGAGCCGCCGCAGATTCACAAGATCCAGGTGATTGCCACGAAGTAGCTGGAAGGTGATAGCGGGTTGCTGTGGCTTCGTCGCGTACCATCGAGGGCATGAACGACCGCGAATTGCTGCGCCACATCGAGCGGCTACCGAATGGGCGCGCGGGATTCAAGCAGCTGGTGCGCGAGCTGGGGCTCGGCGGCGGCCAGGAGAGGCGTGAGCTGCGCCAGCAACTGGGCCGGCTGACGGGATCGCGGCAGCTGGTGCAGATCGACGGCGATCACTGGAGGATCCGCACAGCGGAAACTGAAGCCGCGGGGCGAGACCGTGCACGGCGGGAGGTGCGGGCGGATGCGCGACCGGCGGGGATTCGCAGCGAGGATCTTGTCGCCGGCCGGCTGGATCTGCATCGAGATGGATTTGGATTTGTGCGGCCCGATCCGCGACATCCTGGCGCGAAGGCGCCGGTCGACGAGGACGTTTTCATTCCGCCGGGCGAGATGGGCGGGGCGATGCAGGGCGATCAGGTGCTGGTGGAACTGGCAGCGCCGCGGTTTGGGCGCGGGGACAATCGGCGCTCGGGGCGGGTGCTGCGGATCCTGACGCGGCGGAACCCGACCGTCGTGGGGATCTTTCACTATTCGCGGCGGCTGGAAGGGGAAAGCGCCCGCGGCGATTCTTCGGAACGCGCTCGGGGCGGGAACATCGTGGTTCCCTTCGATGAGCGGATGACGCAGCCGATTGTGATTCCGTTTGGCGCGGAGCTTCCGTCAGCGGAGGGCGAGGCGACGACGCCGCATCGCGTGCTCGGCCGGGAGGCGCAGGCGGCGCGGCAGCATGCGGACCTTGAGGGGCTCGTGGTCGATGTAGAGATCACGGACTGGCCGACGCCGCTACGGGCGGCCCGCGGGCGCGTGATCGAGGTGCTGGGCGCGGAGGACGATTTCGGCGTCGATGTGGAGATGGTGATCCGCAAGCATCATCTGCCGCGGGTTTTTCCGGATGCGGTGCTGCAGGAGGCGCGCGAGGTCGCGCGGTTCGATGCGGCCGTAGCGGCAAAGCGGCGCGATTTTCGCGCCCTGCCCATTGTGACCATCGACGGCGAGACGGCGCGGGACTTCGACGACGCAGTGTTGGTGCGGCGCGGCGGCGATGGGATCTGGGATCTGCAGGTGCACATTGCAGACGTCGCGCAGTATGTGCGGCCGGGGACGGCGTTGGATCTGGAGGCTCGGCTGCGCGGGACGTCAGTCTACTTTCCGGATCGCGCGATTCCGATGCTGCCGATGGAGCTGTCGACGGACATCTGCAGTTTGCGTCCGGATGAGGATCGGCTGGTGCTGTCGTGCCTGATGCGGATCGATCCGCACGGCGAAATCCTCGGGTATGAGGTCTGCGAAGGTGTGATCCGGTCGGCGCGGCGGATGACGTACACGCAGGTACACGGGGTTTTGGAAGGCGATCAGGAACTGCGGGCGGAGTTCGCGGGGCTGGTGCCGGAGTTCGAGCGGATGCTCGATCTGGCGCGGATTCTAAACCGCAAGCGCGACCGGCGGGGGTCGATCGATTTCGATTTGCCCGAGCCGCTGATCGAGTTCGATGAGTTTGGCGCCATGAAGGCGGTGACGCGGGCGGAGCGGAACTGGGCGCATCGGCTGATTGAGGAGTTCATGCTGTCGGCAAACGAATGCGTGGCGTCATGGCTCGAAAATCTGAGCGTGGCATCGCTGTACCGCATTCACGAAAAGCCGGAGCCGCGGCGGGTGGTGGAATTCGAGGAGATTGCGGCGGCCTTTGGGTATTCGCTGGGGATCGGGAGCTTGCCGGTGCAGACGTTTCGGATGAAGAGCGAGCGGCGGGAGCAGCGGCGCGGCGGGCGGGAGGCGCGGACGTATGAGGTGCCGGGAGAGATTGCGATCACGCCGCGAATGTATCAAAAGCTGACGGAGAAGATTGCGGGGAAGCCGGAAGAGCGGATTCTGTCGTATCTAATGTTGCGGTCGCTGCGGCAGGCACGATACAGCGAGAAGAACGAGGGACACTTTGCGTTGGCGGCTCCGTGCTACACGCACTTCACTTCGCCGATCCGGCGTTATCCGGATTTGATTGTGCACCGGATCGCGAAGGAGCTGCTGCACGCAGGGGCCGGCGGCCATGGCGTGCTCGCGAAAGGAGAGCCTCACGCCGCGAGTGGGAGGTCACCGTTTGAGACGCGACACGAGCCACGGGTACGCCCTTCCACAGCAAACACTCCGCCGTTCGAACCGCTGGACGAGCAGTCCCTTGCGGCTATCGCGCGGGAGTCGAGCGAGAGCGAGCGGCGGGCGGCCGATGCGGAGCGCGAGCTGGTGGACTGGAAAAAGATCAAGTTCATGCGCGATCGCGTGGGCGAGAGCTTCAGCGGCATGATTCTGAACGCAACAAAGTACGGGCTGTTTGTGGAGCTGGACGATTTGTTTGTCGAGGGTCTGGTGCCGCTGCAAAGCCTGGGAATGATGGATGGGGACCGGTACACGTATCGGGAGAACACGCGGCAGATTATCGGCGAGCGGTGGGGACGCAAGTTCTCCGTGGGCGAACGAGTGAGGGTCGTCCTGGATCGCGTAGACGCGGTGGAGAAGCGGCTGCAGTTCTCGATCCTGGAAGAGGAAGGCAGGAAGCAGGAAGCGGGAAGCAAGAAGGGCAAGCAGGCGCTGCGCGAGGAGAAGCGCGCGAAGGCGGCGCGGAAAGAGGCGGCGGCTCAGGCGGTAAAGGCGGGCAAGCAGGGAAAGTATCGTGCGCCGAAGGCGAGCCAGTTGCGGAAGAAAAAGAGAAAGTAGGCGATCAGCGCCGGAAGGCGATGCGGCCTTCGATGATCGTCGCGTGGACGCGGCCGTTCAGATCCCAACCGTCGAAAGGCGTGTTCTTCGCTTTGGATTTTGAGTCCGCTGCGTGGAAGGTCCACTTTTCGGAGGGATCGAAGAGGACGAGGCCGGCGGCCGAACCGACAGCGAGAGTTCCCCGCCCTTTGAGGCCGAGGGCCTGGGCGGGGCGAGCCGTCAGGAGCGCGAGGACTTTGGCCAGCGGCATTTTGTGCTGGAGGTGGAGGACTCGGAGGGCGAGGCCCAGCGCGGTTTCAAGACCGGTGATGCCGTTGGGGGCGCGGTCGAATTCCTGCTCTTTCTCGTGCGTGGCGTGAGGGGCATGGTCGGTGGCGATGGCGTCGATGGTGCCATCGAGGAGGCCTTCGATCATGGCGGCGCGGTCCGATTCGGCGCGGAGTGGCGGGTTCATCTTCGCGTTGGTGTCGTAGTGGCCGATGCGCTCTTCGGTGAGCGCGAAGTGGTGCGGAGTGACCTCGCAGGTGACATGCAGGCCAGCCTTGCGCGCGGCGCGGACGGCGTCGAGGGCTTTCTTCGTGGAGAGGTGCGCGACGTGGAGGTGGGCGTTGGGGACCTGGCGCACGAGGGCGATGTCGCGCTCGACGAGGCCGGACTCGGCTTCGACAGGTATGCCGCGCAAACCGAGACGAAACGCCAGGACTCCGGCGTTCATGGAGCAGCCGCCGGTGAGGCGCGTGTCTTCGGCGTGTTGGATGACGGGGAGGCCCTGCTGCGTCGCGGCGCGGAGAGCCTGAAGCATGATGGCGTCGCCGAGGATGGGGCGGCCGTCGTCGGTGACGGCGATGGCTCCGGCGTCTTTGAGCGCAGAGTAGTTGGTCAGGGTTTCGCCGTCGGAGCCGATGGTGGCGGCGGCGATGGGCAGAACATGGATCGCAGCCCCGCGCTCGGGCGACTGCATCCAGCGGGTGATCTCGGGCGTGTCGTTCACGGGCGTGGTGTTGGGCATCGCGCAGACGGTGGTGAATCCGCCGGCCGCTGCCGCGGCAGTGCCGGTCGCGATGGTTTCCTTGTAGCTCTGGCCGGGCTCGCGCAGGTGAACATGAATATCGATGAGGCCTGGACTGACGATGAGGCCCTTCGCGTCGATGACGTCGGCGCCGGTGGCTTTGATCTTGCCCGGCGCTTCGATGGCGGCGACTTTGCCGTCGTGGAGGAGGAGGTCGCGCGGGGCGTCGGTGTTCGACCCGGGATCGATGAGGCGGCCGTTTCGGATGAGAATGGGCTTCATCGGCGTCCGCCTTTCTTCGTTGCGCCGAGCGCGCGCACGAGGAGGGCCATCCGAATCGGGACGCCGTTGTGAACTTGCTGGGCGATGCCGGACTGCGGACCGTCGGCGACTTCGGCGGTGATTTCCATGCCGCGGATGATGGGGCCGGGGTGCATGATCAGCGCTTTCGGCGCGACGGCGGCGATGCGATCGGCCCGCGCCTGGTAGCGGGTGCGGTAGTCGTCGAGATCGATGGAGAGACCCGCGAGACGTTCGGCCTGGATGCGCAGCATCATGACGATGGTCGAGGCGCGCAGGGCGGCGTCGTAGTCGCGCTCGATCATCAGGCCGGGCGTCATGCAGGCGGCGGTTTCGGGCAGAAGCGCGGGCGGTCCGCAGAGGATGACTTTGGCGCCGAGCTTCGGCAGCAGCAGCGCGTTGGAGCGGGCCACGCGGGAGTGGAGGATGTCGCCAACGATGCTCACGGTGACGCTGCGGAGGACTTTGTCGGAGATTTTGCGCGCAGGGATTTCGAGGAACTGCAGCATCGTGCGCAGGTCGAGGAGGGCCTGCGAGGGATGCTCGGCCATGCCGTCGCCGGCGTTGAGGACGGGCAGGCCCGTGGCTTGAGCGAGGAGATACGGCGCGCCGGAGTATGGGCTGCGGAGGATGATGCACTCTGCGCCGAGGGCCTTGAGGGTGATGCCGGTGTCCTTGAGGGACTCGCCTTTTTCGATGCTGGAAGAAAGCGAGCTGACCAGGGTGGTGTCGGCGCCGAGGCCCTTGGCGGCGAGTTCGAAGGAGGTGCGGGTCCGCGTGCTCGATTCGTAGAAGAGCAGGGCGACACGGCGCCTGGCAAGGCGCTCGGCGCGGCGGAAGGCGTTTTCTTTTTCCAGGACGTCGGCAGATTCGAGGATGTGGCGGACTTCAGGGACCGAGAAGTCCGAGGCGGAGATCGCGGAGCCAGGATGGATGGGCTGCTGAAAAAAGGAGGGGGCTGAGGATTTTTGCGGCGGTTTGCGGATTGCGGTCCTGGTCAGCGCCATTCTCCTTCGGCTTTCTTCGAATAAAAACTACACACGCTCGACGAGCAGCACCTGCTCGTCGTTGTCGACTTCTTTGAGCTTGACTTCGATGATCTCGCGCTGCGAGGTCGGAACGGATCGGCCGACAAAAGTCGCCTCGATCGGGAGTTCGCGATGGCCGCGGTCAATAAGCACCAGCAGCTGCACGCGGCGCGGGCGGCCGTGGTCGAACAGCGCATCGAGCGCGGCACGGATGGTGCGGCCGGTGTAGAGCACGTCGTCGATGAGGATGACGTCGCGGCCGTTGACGTCGAAGCCGAGCGAGCCGGCAACGACGACCGGGCGCACGTCGCGCGTGGAAAGGTCGTCGCGATAGAAGCTGATGTCGAGGACGCCAGTGTCGACGGGATGCTTTTCGATGCCGCCGATGAGAGTGGCGAGGCGCTGTGCGATGGGCACGCCGCGGCGTTTGATGCCGACAAGGCCGATGGTTTCCGCGCCGTTGTTCTTCTCGATGATCTGGTGAGCGAGGCGGACCAGGGTGCGCTCGATTTCGGAGGCCGACATGATGCGGCCCTTCTCGCGCAATTTCGGCGTAGCGACTGCCTGCAAATCTGACATAGCTGTACAGGCGATGATACGAGCCTCCCTGCTACGCCGCAAGACGGGAAAAGCAGAGAACGAGTGGAAAAACGAGCCGTAAGGCGAGCGGAGAAGCGAGGAAAACGCGAGCGGGAAAACGAGGGATGCGGATTCAGAGGGTGCGCTGGGGACGGGGACGCGCGGAGAGGATGCGGCCAGCAATGGCGCCGCCCGTGGCAGCGAACAGGATCATGCCGGCAGAGACCATGGACGCGGTCAGGAGCTGGATGGCGGCGTGACCGTCGGCGGAGAGCCAGAAGTTCGCCCAGCTGTGGACGAGCTGGGGCGCCTGCTGCATGGCCTGGCTGTTGCTCTTCAGGGCCTGGTCGGCCAGCTGCTGCGCGACGCTGGCAAACTGGCTGTCGATCTCCGTGCCGTGGTGCAGGAGATAGCGCTCGACGAGGAGACGAACACCGTCAGCCAGAGTGGCGATGGATGCGGCGGCTGCGCCGAGAATAGCGCCGACGCGCCAGCCAATGGCGCCATCGGTGAGCGCTTCGGTTCGTTTGCGGTAAAGGGCGATCGCGCCGAAACCGCCCGCGATGACAAAGAGCGAACTCATGCCAGCGAATGCAGAGAGCAGACCAACGGGCACAGCGAGGAGAAGAGCGTAAGCGATGGCCACTCGCCACTCCACCCGGGAGGGATCCACGCCGAGGCGCTGCGTCGGCTGCTGGGGTCCGACCGGTTCGGAGGTATCCACCACCAGCTGCGGCGCGCCGCAGTGGGGGCAGAAACTTTCGCCCTCATGCAGAGTGTTTCCGCAGCGGTGACAGAGCAGTTCCATACTTCGACCCTATCGCACGCGGACAGGGAGCGCAATCACGATTCGAGTGGCCGCAAAGGCGGAGGGTTGCGAAGGCAATCGCTGCTAGTCGCTGGTCTTTGACGAGTGTTCTTCGAGTCCGGTGGGCAGCTGCAGCTCGACGAGCGAGAAGCGGGTGCCTGGGCCGCCACTCTTAATGGCAAAAATGTGCTGGTGGTGTTTGGAGCCGGCGCGAAGAGTGAAGGCGTTGTCGTCGTCGAAATTGCCCTGATTCACGTGGACCTTTGAATCCTCACTGCAGGTGAGGCCCTCACCGGTGACGGTGGGTGAACCGATGGAGTGGTTGCCCTGGCAGGTGAGCACGTCGCCGAAGCGGCCCATCGCATTCTTATAGAAGGCGACGACTTTGTCGCGATCGTCGGTGGTCTGGTAGGAGACGACGCGGATGCGCAGCTGGAACTGGCCGAAGCCAAAGTGAACATCGGCGGACTTGTCGCCCTCATGGTCGGGTGAGATTTGCGCCCCCGGATAGGCGGGCAGGCCGAGATCGAGGGCGGAGGTCTGGTCGCTGCGGACGTGGAGGCCGCCGAGCGGGGTATCGATCCTGACGTTCTTATCCTCGCCGTTCTTACCCTTGTCGACCGAGACGTGGCAGCCGACGGCGGTCAGCAGCGCGCCGAGGATGAAGGCTTGCGGCAACAGGCGCACGCGCAAACGCATAGGCAACCCCCAAAAATCTCTTTGAGAAACGATACGCCCGGGGGAGAGGTTTGGTTCCCGGGCTTTCGGGGTGAAGGGTGGGGGCGGCGGGATGATTTGCGGGTTTGCGGGGCCATCTCCGGCGCCGCCCGAGGGCATCCTCTTTAGGGTGAGCTGGCAGCGGTACCGCTGGCTCCCTGCGGAGCCGTCGCGAAGCAACGCAGCGTGCATCACGGCAGGGGCGCAGGTTTTCGCGATTTCCTCTGTTCGCTCCCGGTGCAGGAGAATCGCGCCAGCCGGGGGACCCTGCCGCTTTCCTGGCGAACAGCCTGTTGCTGTGGCCGTACCGTGCTGCGCGGGCGGCATTTTTCCTCTACCATGCATCGGAGCAGCGGTGCGAGGAAAGACGGATATGACACGGAAGATGCGGCTGGTGGCAGGGGCAGGAATGGCGGCGATTCTGGCGCTCGCAGGCGGGTGCAACAGGGAGAACAAGCCGACGCCGGCGAATTTCACAAAGACGCTTAACACCTGGTTTCAGGACCGCAGCGACTGCCTGTTTCCGCCGGGACACGCGTGGCCCTGGGAGGTGGCGCCCAGTTCCACCGCGAAGGAAGAGAAGCAGCAGCTGGACTCGCTGACCAATGCGGGGCTGCTGACGCGGCTGGAAGATCGCGACATGCATGTGGACCGGTACACGCTGAATCTGGCGGGACAGCGGTTCGCGCCGCGGTTCTGCTATGGGCATCGCGAGGTCACGGGGATTGTGAGCAACACGCCGCCGGGCCCGAAGGATGGGTTCACCGAGACGACGGTGACGTACCAGTACGTGATGCGGGATGTGCCGGTGTGGGCAACGACGGATGAGGTGAAGGCGGGCTTTCCCGCGGTGGCGAAGTCGCTGGGGAACACGCCGACGGATCAGATCACGCTGGCGACGGTGGGAGCCGGGTGGCAGGTGCCTCGGTAGGGGGAGCGTTGCATGAGGACCGGCATTGGCGTTACCAGAAGGGGAAATGGGGACGTCATTTCCACAGAGATAAGAGCGGGCTATCCAAAATGGTGTTATACACGAACAAAATGACCCCATCAGGCTTTACCATTCGCCTTTTGTTCGCTATGGTAGTCATATGACCCTCACGTCGAAACCGTCAGGTATCGCGGCCATTTCTCCTTGGCAAGAGATGGGTGCCTATGAGGCGTTGTGGTCCAAAAAGGGCAGCACTTTCAAGACTTTGGCTGATATGTTCCGTGCCTCACCTGAGGCGACGCCCGCCTCCTTCGTGAATAAAGAGATGGCTGATCTCTTTGCCGAGAAGGCTTGGGAGATCTTGAAGAAAGCGTGTGTCGAGGATTTTGGTATTCGTCTTAATGGCACGTTGGATTATCCAAACCGGCTCCGGCACGCAGAGCACCCGGTCGAACTGCTCTACTATCGGGGAGCGTGGGATTTGGTATACAGCCGTTGTGTGGCCATCGTCGGAACCCGAAGACCGACCGAGGAGGGCAAAGCTAGAACTGGGAAGATCGCCGCCGCACTGGTTCGTGACGGTTATACAGTTGTCTCTGGTCTGGCGGCGGGAATTGACACCATTGCACACGAGACTGCGATTGCCAACGGCGGATTCACCATCGGGGTTCTCGGCACGTCACTCTCGCAATCTTACCCAGCGGCTAACAGGAACCTCCAGGAACTGATCGCAGATAAGCACCTTCTTATAAGTCAAGTTCCAGTGGTCCGGGCCAGTGTGCAGGGACCTGAGCGAAATCATATATTTTTCCCGGAGCGCAACATTACCATGTCGGCGCTGACGGAGGCCACAATCATAATTGAGGCGGGGGAAACGTCTGGAACCCTGATCCAGGGGAAAGCTGCGCTCAAGCAGGGGCGCAAGCTTTTTATTTTGGACGCCTGCTTTCGCCAAGCGGGATTGGGGTGGCCTGAGAAATTTGAACAGCAGGGGGCAATTCGGGTAGTTACCTACGACGACATAAAAAGGAACCTTTCGAGTGCTGCTGACCAAGGTAGACCGGCTGATTCTGGCGAGCCAGAAGCATTGGCACCTCGATCCCGGTGATGACTGCTATTTCTTCGGAGAATATACCGCGCGGCAGAGGTATGACTTCAGTGAGGTCAATCAGTTCATTCTGAACTTCAAGAAGAGCATGGACCGGAAGTGTGTCCCTCTGGAGTGGCGGCACAAGGAGACAGCGATTTGGCGAGCATCCGAAATTCTGGCGGAGGGTCTCGCCACTCCCAATAACATCGAGGCCCTGAGGGCTGCAACTCTCGTTCCCGTGCCTCCGTCGAATCTTCCCGGCGACCCGCTATACGATGACCGAATCCTTAGGATGTTGTCTGGGTTGAATGCGAGAGTCGGTGGTTTGGATATAAGACAGCTTGTAACTCAGCGATATGCGTACCCAGCATCGCATTCAATCGAGAGCCGAGCAACGCCGGAGCAATTGGGTGCTAATTATGTCATCGATGAGAGTCTATCGAACCCCGTACCTCGCTCCATTTGGATTTTTGACGACCTGTTGGTGAGCGGCTCCCACTACAGGGCTATGGTCCAGACTCTCCGCCTACGCTTTACCAATGCGGCATTCGTTGGGATATTTCTTGCCAGACGAATCACAATCGAATAAACGGGGCACAGATAATGCGAGAGTCGCGATCGTGAAAATTGAATGGTCGGGACGGGCAGATTTGAACTGCCGACCCCTCGCACCCCAAGCGAGTGCTCTACCAGGCTGAGCCACGTCCCGACAACAGCAGAGGTCTGGTTCAGTTTACCATCCGGCCCGGTCCGAGAGTCTTCCGCGCAGCTCGAATTCGGGAACGGAGATCAACGCTCTTCCGTGCTACAAGAGAGAGCATGGTTCGCACGCGCACGTCTCTGCCCGCCTTCGCCCTTCCCCTCGCCCTGATTGCTGGTTCCACCGGATTCGCAGCCGCGGCTCAGAACGCTGAGTCGAAGGCCCCTGCGTCAATCGCCGAAAAGACGAAGCCGATGGAGCACATGCCCGGCCTGTTGCCGCTGGACTGGGATGCGAAGGCAGGCAAGCTGTATCTGGAAGTGCCGCTCGACGGCAACGCTGCGCACACGCGCTCGCAGGACCTGATCTGGACTAACTCGACGCCCTGGAGCATGGGGAGCAGCGAGCTGGGCGGATACGGCATGGACCGTGGACAGATTGCGCCGGGGTTGATCGTCCACTTTGAGCGGACCGGGCCGAAGCTTCTGCTGGTGCAGCCGAACCTTAACTTTCGCAGCTCGTCGAGCGAGGATGCGGAACGGGCCGCGGTCGAGGAATCGTTCCCGATCTCGGTGGTGGCCGGGTTCACGGTCGATGCGGAGAGCCCCGACGGCACCGTGCTGGTGGATGCGACGCAGTTCTTCCTGAGCGATGCGCATCATGTAGCCGAAGGGCTGGCCCAGGGCAAGCAGGGGGCGTTCCATGTGGATCCGGCACGGTCGACGTTTGTGCTCGAGAACACGAAGGCGTTCCCGAAGAACACGGTGGTGGAGGCAGAGCTGACGTTTGCGACGCGGCCGGAGGATCTGCAGCCGGTGGGCAAGATTCTGCGTGAGGTGTCGCCCGATGCGCGAGCAGTGACGATTCGCGAACGGCAGAATTTTGTCGAGCTGCCGCCGCCGGGGTTCACGCCGCGCCGGTTCTCGCCGAGAGCCGGTTATTTTCCGATGACGTATCGGGATTACGATGCGCCGCTGAGCGCACCGCTGGAGGAACAGTTCATCCTGCGGCATCGGCTCATCAAGAAGGACCCGAACTGCACGCACGCGTGCGAGGCGGTGGAGCCGATCCAGTATTACGTGGACCGGGGTGCGCCGGAGCCGTTGCGCAGCGCGCTTGTGGAGGGGACGCGGTGGTGGGATCAGGCGTTCCAGGCGGCGGGATGGGCGCCGGGGACGTTCAAAGTGGACGTGCTGCCCGAGGACGCCGATCCGATGGACGTGCGCTACAACATCATCCAGTGGGTGCACCGCTACACGCGGGGATGGAGCTACGGCGAGGCCATTGCCGACCCGCGGACGGGCGAGATTCTGAAGGGCAACGTGACGCTGGGCAGTTTGCGCGGGCGGCAGGATTATCTCATCGCCGAAGCGCTGTTGGCTCCATACGAGCACGGCAAACCTGCTGCGGATGAAGCTCATGACGCAGCGCTGCAGATGGTGCTGCAGCGGATCCGGCAGCTGGGCGCGCATGAGACGGGACACACGCTCGGCTTGGCGCACAACTTTGCGGCGAGCGCTTTCCCGCACAATCCCGATCAAACCATGTCGGTGATGGATTATCCGCATCCGTGGGTGACGGTGGGGCCGAACGGCGTTCCCGACGTGAGTCATGCATATCCCTCGGGAATTGGCACGTGGGATAAGGTGGCGATCGATTACGGCTATCGGGAGTTCGATCGCGACGGCAAGCCGGCAGAGGATCCGGCGGGGCTCGACAAGATTCTGCGCGACTCAGAGAAGACGGGGATGATCTTCATCACCGATGAGGACGCGCGGCCGCTGGGCAGCGCGCATCCGCACGCGCATTTGTGGGACAACGGGAGCGATCCGGCCTCGGAGCTGGATCGCGTGCTGACGGTGCGGGCGGCGGCGTTGAAGCGCTTCGGGGTGGATGCGATCCACGAGGGCGAGCCGCTGGCGCAGCTGGAAGACACGCTGGTGCCGCTGTACTTGTTCCATCGCTACCAGACGGAGGCGGCGGCGAAGGAGATCGGCGGGCTGGATTATCGGTACAACGTGCGCGGTGACGATCAGATGCTGCCGGAGATTGTGGATCCGGCGGATCAGCGGCATGCGCTGGCCAGCGTGCTGAAGACGCTGTCGCCGGAGATGCTGACGCTGCCCGAGTCGTTGTTGAAGCTGCTGCCGCCGCGTACGCCGGGCCTGCCGCAGACCGAGGAGAGCTTCGCGTCGGATACCGGGGTGACGTTCGATCCGGTGGCGGCGGCGGAGTCGGCAGCGGATCTGACGCTGGAGTTGGTGTTCAACGCAGAGCGCGCGAACCGGCTGGTGGAGTATCACGCGCGCGACAGCGCGGAGCCGTCTCTGGACGAGGTGATCGATGCAACGCTGAAGTCCACGGGAAGTGCGGCGGATGCGACGGGACTGACCGCGGAGGTGAAGCGCGGGGTGGACAGCCGGATTGTGGAGGCGATGCTGGGGCTCGCAGCGACTCCGGAGGCATCGGCGGAGGTGAGGGGCACATTACGGGTAAAGCTGCAGGCGCTGCGCGATGAGTATGCGCACGACTCCGCGGGCGGCGAGAATGCAGCCTGGATGGCGTATGAGGTTGCGCGGATCGACGAGTTCCTGAAGGATCCGGCGAAGTTTGTGCCGGCGAAGCCGGTGCCGGCGCCTCCGGGGATGCCGATCGGCGAGGACGAGTAACTGCGTTCATCGCATCAAAGCCTTCCCGCGCCACGGATGGACAAACACATAGCGCTCGGATACAGTGAGAAATGAGGGGGTTATTACACCTCCTCCTCTTTCAGGTTTCCTGAACTAAGTCAGCCCATCTGAAGTTATCCCCTCTTAGCTAACAATGGCCTCTTAAGGAGGACCTATGTTCGCACGCAATGTCTCTGTTCATCTGAAATCCAAAATGCTCTCTGAGTTCGGTCACGTATTTGACACCCAGGTACTGCCCTTACTGCGCAAGCAAAAGGGATTCAGGGACGAAATCACGATTGCCAACGCCAACGGCCTGGATGTGACGGCCATCAGTTTGTGGGACAACAAAGCCGATGCGGAAGCCTACAACACCAGCGCTTACCCCGAAGTGGTCAAGAGCCTCGCACACGTGATCGATGGAACCCCGAGGGTTCAGACGTGTGAAGTTGTTAGCTCGACCTTCCATAAGATTGACGTTCCCGTTCACGCGTAACAATCCGCGAGCCTGTCTCAGGGGAGGCGGTCCAGTCCGCCTTTCCGGGCCGCCCCTCCTGATTCGCTTCTGGTTTAAATGGCGGTCCTCCGCCATGAACTTTCATCCGGCCCGCGCGGCCTGATGGTCACAAATTCCTCCTTCGCTTTCGCGACCAGAATCCTCCCGTAGCGTGCATCCATTACCATCCCTTATGGGGGAATCCCTGGGAGGAATTGTTTTGAATCGTCGCCGCACCCTGCCATTCCTGATCGCGCTCCTGTGCCTGGCCGCCGCGCCGCTCGTCCGAGCCGCTGATACCCAGACCTCCCTCACCCGCGCCACTTTCCCCAACGGGATGCGGGTAGTGATCATCCGCAATAACCTGGCGCCCGTAGTGACGGTGGAAACCAATTTCCTGGTGGGCGGCAATGAGACGCCGGATGGGTTTCCGGGCATGGCGCATGCGCAGGAGCACATGGCGTTCCGCGGGTGCAAGGGGATGACGGCGGATCAGACTTCGGCAATTTTTGCGCTCATGGGGGGCGACAACAACGCCGATACTCAGCAGAACATCACGCAGTACTTCGAGACGGTGCCGGCCGCGGACGTGAACGTGGCACTCCAGGCGGAGGCGTCGTGTCTGCGCGGGATCGACGATTCGGACGCGGAATGGGAGCACGAGCGGGGCGCGATTGAGCAGGAAGTGGCCCGGGACCTTTCGAATCCAACCTACAAATTTCTGACCCGGCTCAACGACGATTTATTCGCGGGCACACCATACTCGCACGATGCGCTGGGCACGCGGCCTTCCTTCGAGAAGACGACGGGCGCGATGCTGAAAGAGTTTGCCGACAAGTGGTACACACCGTCGAACGCGATTCTGATGGTGGTGGGCGATATCGATCCGGCGGCGACGCTGGAGAAGATTCGAAACCTTTACGGCGACATTCCCAGCCATCCGGTGCCGGCGCACCCGAAGATCGAACTGCAGCCGGTCAAGTCCGACACGTTCACGCTGGACAGCAATCTGCCGTACGTTCTGGGCTTTATTGCGTGGCGGATGCCCGGGACGGACTCACCCGACTGGGCGGCGATGCAGATTCTCTCGGATGTGCTGGCAAGCCAGCGCGCCGACTTGTATGGCATGGTGCCGGCGGGTAAGGCACTGGCGGCGGAATTCGGTCTGGCGGAGACGTACCCGAAGGCGAGCGTCGGGTTTGGGATCGTAGCGCTGCCCGCGGGGCAGGACGCGAATCCGGCTCTCGACGAGATGCGGCAGATCGTCAACAAGTACGCGGCCAACGGTGTGCCCGCCGATCTGGTGGATGCGGCGAAGCGGGCGGAGATTGCGCAGGCGGAGTTCCAGCGCAACTCGATTCCGGACCTGGCGTCGGTGTGGTCAGACGCGCTGGCGGGCGAGGGTCGCAATTCACCCGATGAAGATATCGAGGCCATGAAGAAGGTGACGTTGGCCGACGTGAATCGGGTGGCGAAGCAGTATTTGCTGAATGCGGCGACCATCACGGCGACGCTGAAGCCGGCGCCGAACGGCGAGCCGGTTGCAGAGAAGGGATTCGGCGGCGCGGAGAAAACGACTTCGGCGCCTACCAAGCCGGTGACGCTGCCGGACTGGGCGGAGAAGGAGCTGAGTCAGCTGCAGGTGCCGACGACGTTTATTCCGGTGTCGGACTCCAAGCTCCCGAACGGCATCCGGCTGATCGTGCGGACGGATACCACCAGCCCGACGGTGACCGTGATGGGGACGGTAAAACATAACGGGGACCTGCAGTCGCCTCCTGGACAGGAGGGCGTGGGCGAGGTGCTCGACGATCTCTACTCCTACGGGACGACGACGCTGGACCGGATCGCCTTCCAGAAGGCGCTGGACGACATTGCGGCCAACGAAAGCGCGGGCTACGGCTTCTCCGTGAAAGTGCTCAAGGAGTATTTCTCGCGCGGGGTGCAGTTACTGGCCGACAACGAGTTGCACCCGGCGCTGCCGGAGCCGGCATTCAAAATCACCCAGCAGCAGATGGCGCAGTTTGTCGCGGGAAATCTGCAGAGCCCGGGATACCGGACGTCGCGCGCTCTGGATTTGGCGCTGCTGCCGAAGGACGATCCGGTGCTGCGCGAGGCGACGCCGCAGACCGTGATGAAGCTGGCGCTGGACGACGTAAAGCAGTATCACGCGTCAACGGTGCGGCCGGATCTGACCACCATTGTAGTGATTGGGGACGTGACGCCGGACGAGGCGAAAACGGTCATCGAGAAATGGTTCGGGGACTGGAAGGCGACGGGACCGGAGCCGAACACAACGCTGCCGGCGATTGCGGTGAACAAGGCTTCGGCAGCCAATGTGCCGGACGCGCAGGCGGTACAGGACTCGGTGACCCTGGCCGAGCAGATCGACATCAACCGCTTCGATCCGGACTACTATCCGCTGCAGCTGGGTGATCACGTGCTGGGCGGCGGCTTCTACGCGACGCGTTTGTATCACGATCTGCGCCAGGTCGCGGGATATGTCTACAGCGTGGACGTGAGCATGGATGCGTCGAAGACGCGTGCCAGCTATTCGGTGGATTACGGGTGCGATCCGCCGAATGTGTCGAAGGCGCGGGCGCTGATCGTGCGGGATCTGGAGCAGATGCGGACGCAGGATGTGTCCGATGCGGAGCTGCAGCAGGCCAAGGCGCTGCTGCTGCGGCAGATTCCGCTGAGCGAGTCGAGCGAGGAGGCAGTCGCGGGCGGGTTGCTCGGGCGGGCGGAAGTGGGACTGCCCCTGGATGAGCCGATCCGGGCAGCGAAGAAGTACTACGCGCTGACCGCCGCGGATGTGAAGGCCGCGTTTGCAAAACACGTTCAGCCTGACAACCTGGTGCAAATCGTACGGGGACCGGCGCCGCAGTAAGGCGACGGCCTGGATCCGGGACGCGCCAGGCCATCCACATTGAACAGGGACAGGGTATTTATGGTTTCTCGCTGTGGCCAAAATGATGACGGCGCAACTGAAAGAGCATCAGGGCCAGCAGGAAACTTCCATAGGCGCGGTGATGACAGTAACGGCAGCGAACAGGATATTGCAGCACAGCCAGATGTTCCAGGTCGCGGAAGCGCAGGCTGGACAGACGAAACTCCGTCGCGTGGCAACGCGTACAAACCATGGCAGGAACACGATACGAGGATGGAGGCAGGAAATCCAGAGCCCTCCCACGGAAGGGCTACTGCCGCCGCTTCGGTTCCGTAGTACGGTAGCGGACAGCGTGTTTGTCAGGGAGTAATCATGGTTTGGGACGTATCCTTCACCTGCGATATTTGCGGCAAAAAGAAAGGCGAGTCCAATCACTGGTGGATGTACGTGCTGGGCGAGGTCCCTTGTTTCGACGAGGGGCAGCCCGGCCAGCGATTCACGCTGCTGCCGTGGAACTTCGCCGAGAGCCGTAACCCGGAGATGCATCATCTGTGCGGGCAGGGCTGCGCGATGCAGGCCCTGGAGCGGTTCATGACGAATCGCTCGACTGAGCGCGAGATCGGCGAGGTCGCCTGAGCCGCTCGGCATGACCCGAGATTGCGGGGAGCCGGCATCGAATCCCAGCTCTCTTTCTTAATCAGGCCAGGGATGATCTCCTAAGTAATCTAACTGCCAGGTTATGCCGGTAGTTACCGGGTCTGGTTATGAATCATTAAACATCTTCCGGTTCGGGATCACTCGTCGTACCATAGATTGCGCATGATCCGAAGAGCGGTCCGCTTTCTTGGAAATGTGGTTACCGGGTCCCCGAATGAGGAAGAGGATCCCAGCCCGTCGCTCGTACTGCTGCTGGAACAGCCGGTCCAGCTGACGAGAGGCGCTGCGCTCGAGCTGGCGTCGAAGGCCTGGGGCGAATCCGACAGCGAAACATGGATTGCGCCGCGGAGGCGGGGCGGACGATGGCTGGTTCGCATCTCCGATGTGCGGTTCGGCATGCGCGGCGGAAGAGGGCGTTACCGGCGCCAGGCACATGAGACGAATCAGGTGCGGCAGAGAGTGTGGGAGCGGCACCGCGCCTGGCTGGAGGTGGACTATCCGGATGGTGCCAGGATGTCCGAGTCAGAGTTGCCTGCCTGTTACAAGGCGCTGTTTCTCATGGCCAGCCATCTATGGGGCGAAAACTGCCTGGGTTTATATCTTCCCGTGCAGGACGTTACTGTGCCGAATATGGGCGACCTGATCGCCAGCATCCGCTGGGCGGCGAAGAATGGAACACCGCTGCCCTTCCTTCACGAACCGAAAGAAAAAGAAGTGTAGGTCAGCGCAGCAGGTCTTCGAGGGCAAGGCTAAGCTCGGTTTTGTCGTCGCGGTACTTGACGATAACCGGCGTGTAGAGGCTGAGGCCCCACTCTTTGCCGTTGCCCTGGCTCATGGCGCGCGCGCCGGGAACCACAACCGCACCTTCGGGAACAATGAGCGGCCTGTCGCCATCGGCTCGCAGCACTTCACCGCGCACCGCATCGTAGAGAGGCGTGCCGCGGGTAAGGATGGTTCCGGCGGCGAGCACCGCTTTGCTGCGGACGATGGTGCCTTCGTAGACGCCGCAGTTTCCGCCAACCAGCACGTCGTCTTCAAGGATGACCGGGCTGGCGTTGACCGGCTCGAGGACGCCGCCCACCTGCGCGGCGGCGGAGAGGTGTACGCGCTTGCCGATCTGGGCGCAACTGCCGACCAGAGCGTGCGAGTCGATCATGCTGCCTTCATCGACATACGCACCAACGTTCACATAGCTGGGGGGCATCATCACGACGCTGCGAGCGAGGTAGGCTCCAGCGCGAACGGAGGAACCGCCGGGAACGATGCGTATGCCGTGATCGGGTGAGAATTGACGCGCCGGATAGGTGTCCTTGTCAACGAAGGAGAGGCCGTAGCCCGAGGCCCGAAGCTGCCCGATGCGAAAGCCGAGCAGAATGCCCTGCTTGACCCAGGCGTTCACCCGCCAGCCGGTTGGGGAGGAGGCGTCGGGTTCAGCGGCGCGCACCAGGCCGGCTTCGAGCGCCAGACGCAACTCCAGGAAGGCTTCCATGGCGGCACGATCGCCGACAGCCGCGCCACCTTCCGCAATGTAAGGTTCGATTCTTGCTTTGAGGGCTTCGCTCTGATCCGCCATATCGGTCTGATTCAGAATACCGGGATTGGCTATCCGCATGGCCGTCCGTATCGGGATTCAGAGGGCGGGATCAACGGCGGTTGCCGCCGCCCCAGAAGAGGTCATCGAGCGCGCGCGCGGTGAGGTGCGAACTGGTGGTGCCGTCGGACTGGCGTTCGACGATCTCCGTGCAGGTGCGCGCACCCTTCGCATCCACGTCGTAGAGGTAGGAGACGGTGCCGTCTTCCGAGGTTACGCGGAGATGCGTGTTGTCCATCCAGGCTTGAAACCTCCGGCCGCCGGAGCGGTAGGAATATTCCATGCGCCCTGGGTTGTGTAAATCAAGTGGATAACAGGGACTGCGCAATGCCGGTGACCGCCATCACAGCGAAAGATCGAATTGCCATGCCGAGCGGAGCGTAAGAGGGGCCCCGTCACGCAGTGATGGAACAAGCGGAGCGAGGAACCTGCTTTCCATTCCCACTGCCAATGTTCCGGAATGCCGGTGATCCAGGCAGAAGTGTTGACTCAGGCACGACATAAATCCACTGTCGGGCCGCCAACGGGCAAAGAACGCCACTTGTGCGCCGTTCACTGTACACTCTGAGCTTGCCCCGAAAGATACGCAAGGATTTGGTACTCCTTCAAGGTGAGGAACGCATGATGAGGACGCCTGCTTCATTTGATTTGACCGGCCGTGTGGCTGTGGTGACGGGTGGTAATGGTGGAATTGGTCGCGGTATCGCGCTAGGATTGGCCGACGCCGGTGCCGCTGTTGCAGTGTTTGGACGAAACGAAGAAAAGAACGAGAGAGTTCTTTCCCAGTTAAAAGCAATCGGTGTTCCCTCGGTGGCGGTGGCGATTGATCTGACCAATCGCGCCGATTTGGAGCCCGCACTTAGCAGGGTTGAGAACGAACTCGGTGGTATAGACATTTTGGTGAACAATGCGGGCAGCGTCTCACTGAGCGGCGGTATTCTCAACGAAAAGCCGGAGGATTGGGACAATGTTATCGAGACGCAGCTCAATGCGGTGTTTCTTCTTTCCAAGCTCGCTGCGAGATCGATGCTGAGTCGGAAACGTGGAAAGATTATCAACATTGGCAGTATGTATTCATTCTTTGGATCCGGGCTCATTCCTTCTTACAGCGCAGCGAAAGGTGCGATCGTGCAACTGACCAAGTCAATGGCCATTGAACTCGCACCGCACAACATTCAAGTGAACGCAATCGCACCAGGATGGATTGAGACAGATATGACGGCGCCTGTACGAACAACGCCCATGAAGCTCATGAACGACGAGATTCTTGCGCGGACTCCTGCTGGGCGATGGGGTCAGCCGGAGGAAGTGGCTGGAACGGCTGTGTTCTTGGCGTCGCGGGCTTCGGACTTTGTTACCGGAACCACGATTCCAGTCGATGGTGGCTACGCGATCAGGTAGCACTCCGGGGCCAACGATGTCGAAAGAAAACTGGCCATTGGATTCAGAGAAGAACAACGAAGAGTTCGAGATATGCGTGGAGCACGCGAGTTGTGAGAGTGCTGCCGCCCGTTATGTTGAGTTGTGGTCAACTCGGACATTACCCCCACTTTCGAGTTTTGTCCGGATAGGCGGTTATGCAGGACTTAGTTACTTCTTGATGGGGTGAGCTTGGCTGACCCACTAACATGTCGGCTCGGAACCCTTCAACTCAGGTTCTGGGGTAAATAGAAACGGGGAATCGTTCATGTCATATCGCGTTTTTACAGCTTTGCTTTAGAGCACAGTCCTAATCGGTGTAACATATGGGACAAATATGGCTACAGCCCAAACACCAGCACCGCGCGATCTGCCCGCTCGCACGATTCCAGTTCCTGACACGGTCAGCCCCCAAATGCAGAAGCTGATCGTAGCGCCGCTGAATCCGACGTGGAACGTGATTCCAAAAACGGCGGATGAATGGAAAGCACGAGTCAATGCTTCTGCTGCTGCTACGTTGCAAACGCTGCCAGCGCTACGTCAGGAACTGCACGTCAAGGTGGAACCTCTGACGATCGATGGGGTGAAGGCCTACATGGTCACGCCGGAGAATATCCTGCCGGAGAACCGTAACCGGCTGCTCGTCCATGTGCATGGCGGTTGTTACGTGCACTTCCCTGGGGAGGCAGGGACCCGTGAGGCGATCTTTATGGGTGGATTCGGGCGGTTTAAAATAATTTCAATCGATTATCGCATGCCACCGGATCACCCCTATCCGGCTGCGCTCGATGACGCCATGACAGTTTGGAAGGCCGCCGTGAAAATGGCGAACCCCAGGAATATGGCGATTTTTGGCTCCTCTGCTGGCGGTGCGCTGACGCTGTCCATGGTTTTGCGGGCCAAAAAGGACAATCTCCCGCTGCCCGCCGCCATCGCGCCTGGCACGCCGATGTCAGATCTTACCAACGCCGGTGACAGCTTCCACACCAATGCGATGCTGGATAACGTCCTCGTGGCGCCTAACGGCGGATGCGACGCGTGCGCTGGCATCTATGCGAACGGGCACGATCTCAAGGATCCGATGCTCTCGCCGATATATGGCGACATGAGTGGATTTCCGCCGACGATTCTCACCACAGGGACGCGCGATCTCCTCTTAAGCAGCACGGTCCGCGTGCATCGCAAGTTGCGACAAGCTGGTGTGGAAGCGGTGCTACATGTCTATGAAGCGCAGTCTCACGCTCAGTTTATGTTCGACACAAGCGCACCCGAAACCAAAGAGGCGTTTGAGGAGATCGCCCAGTTCTTTGACAAGCACCTCGGAAGATAGGTTCAACACGAGGCTTCGGACTGGTGCTTGGACCCTGAAACCATGCCGCGATGCCGATGGAGTGATAGCCGAAACCGGCAATGCGCTTCCCAGCTTCGTTTGTCTTCAGCCATTGCGCCATCGCTTCATCGCCGGAGTAAGGCTTGTGGATGTCGTCCCAGACCGCATGCGCGGTCCACTGCATCTGATTCAGACCGACCACAACAAGAGCTGCCACCGTGAGGCCGTTCAGCCATTTCTTATACCAGCGCGATGAGGGTTCGGCCGGCCACGTGAGCCACAGAGAAGCGATCAGCGCTTCGCAGATCATGCCGGCATGGCGCGGGGCCAGATACATCCAGGTGAAGACCACAAGCATGAGCGCCCAGGGGATGAGACCAACCCAGCCGATCTGGCCCCGTGCTGATCTGAAAACAAGCGCCTGCGCAATCGCCAGGGCACAGGCGATCAGCGCGAGAATTCGGAAATTGGAGACCGGAAACGTGAGAACCCCGAGGAAGCGCGCGATCTTGTGCCGGCGCGCTTCGCCCGCAGTCTTCTGGAAAGACGGCCCCGGCCGCATCGGCAGTTCTCAGGCAGGGGATGCAAGCCCTCCACCTTTTCCTGCTGCAATTCGGCTTTCGCTGTCTGGCTGCCGAAAGCGGCCCAGATCTTCTGCGTGGACATCTGGATGTTCTTGCCCGCAGGGAAGTCCACGTCGCTGGGCGGAAAGACGGTGACGAAAACGAGCATCCAGAAGCAGCAGAGAATCGCCGCGGGGCCGGTTTTAGAGACCGGTCTCCCGGCACGGGCTTTGCGGCGGAGCAGTGCGAGAGCCACGATAGCGAAGCCGATGGATGCGACGAAGCCGTGAACGGAGAGGTTCGCCATGAGGCCGAGAATGATGGCGAGCCAAACCAGCTGTCCCCGTCGCGCGGGATGATCCTCGCGGCTCATGTTGCGGAGAACGGCGGCGGCTGGAAAAGCCAGAATCGCAAACAGCACATAGCTGCAGGCGACCACGGCATCCTGGTACGCGAGCCAGAATCCGGAGGGCAGAAGAGCTTTCAGGATCAGCGGGAAGGGTGACCAGCGCAGCAGCACATAAACGCCGGCGAGTGCGACCAGCCCGGTGATCCAGCGCATGCCGATGTAGCCGACGTGCATGCGCGCCAGGACCCAAAGAAAGCTGTGCCACAGTCCCGGCGAGCCTTCGTAGCGGATGGCGTGGAACAGCATGTGCCAGAAGCCCTGGTCGCGGGCCAGCAGCCACGCCTGCGCCTCGTCGGCCCATGGTTCGTGGAAGGGGATCGCGACAGCAATCAAGGCGGCGTATCCGACGAGGACCGCCAGCTGCACCCATTGCTGGAGTCGCGCAGCACGCGATTGCCGGCGCTCCTCCCGGAGATACTCTTCATCGACAAGGAACGGGCGCGCGCGCTCCGGCTCGAGGGCGGGCTCCGGCCACGCCACTGGGTTGGTGCGGAGGACAGCGTTGCCTGGGCGGAATCGGTTCATGACACCCACTTCAGAAGGCGGATTACGCCCATCGGCGTGGCCCGGGAATGTGCCGACACGTTCTCTCTTTGGTGAATCTCCTCGCGGCGCGTTTCGTAATAGCGGTACGCCTGCACCAGCATTTCTTCGTTCGTAAGCGTGGGCTGCCAGCCAAGACGCTCCTGAATCTTCGATGTGTCAAACATGAAGTCTTCGGCGATCATCCGGTAGAGGTAAGGGCCCAGGGGCGAGACGTGCAGCCGGTGTGCAAGCCGCATGGCGGCCACTGCTGGCCCGAGCGGCAGCGATCTGACCTTTGAGGAACTGCCCGCCGCGTCGATGACGGCCTGATAAACGTCCCGCAGCGGTCTTACATTGGCCGAACCTACATGGAAGATGTCCGATTCACCGGGACGCATTGCCGCGGAGACAGGCCCGCACAAGATCCTCCGCGTAGATGAACTGGTAGCGATTGCGGCCATGGCCCACCACCCACACGGTCTTTCCGTCATGGATGAACTCGAACAGAATCGCCAGCAGGCCAAGCCGTCCGCGATCGATGATGGTGGGACAGCGGAGGACGACCACATCCATATAGCGGGAGTAGCGCGCGAGGATTTCTTCGGCGGCAAGTTTGGAACGCCATAGATTTCGGCTGGCGCCGGAGGCTCGCTTTCGGATATCGGGTGGCCCGGATTACTCGCGCACAGGCAATTCGTGGACGTGAAGATCAGCCTGGGGACGCCATAGTCCCGGCAGGCCTCCGCGAGCATGCGCGTGGCGCCGAGATTCGATGCCCAAAGATACTGCTCGTCGATCGACATTCCGTGCGCCAGCACCGCAGCGCAGTGAAAGACGGCATCGAACCGGGCGCGCTCGAAAACCTCGTTCATCAGCCACGGATCGCGCAGATCGCCCGTAATTTTCGTGAGCCGGGGGTGCCAACTCGGATCGGGCACGCGATCGATGCTGGTCACTTCATAGTGCTGTCGTAGCAGGTGGCGCTTGAGGATTCCGCCAAAGAATCCCACGCCCCCGGTCAGCAGTACATGGGGCATCCGAGAGGACCATCCTCAACAAAGAAAAAATTGGACTTGCCTCGTGCTGTGGCCCCGCTCGGTCGATCCGCTCCCTCCGGACCCGATCCTCGCTGGGATGAGTCGCAGACATCGCGGAACAAGGAACACTTATTTCAGATGAAGTGCGGTGGAGGAGCGGATGCCTGTGGTAGGTCGTAAGCGGCAGTCCGCAGGCGATGAGAGTGTGGGTTGTTGGGTTGGCTGAACCGCGTGGAATTTTATAGTTTCTTTGCGCGCGCGTAATCGCCGCTCTTCCCGCCGGATTTACGCTCGAGCCTTAGATCGCGAATAACGATGCCCTTATCCAGCGCCTTGCACATGTCGTAGACCGTCAACGCGGCGACGGCAGCCGCGGTCATCGCTTCCATTTCGACGCCGGTGCCGGCCGTCGTGGCGGCGATCGCGTGGATCGCTATGCCCTCGGCAACCACTTCGGTGCGGACGTCGACGAAGCTGAGCGGCAGCGGGTGGCACATCGGGATCAGCTCAGCCGTCCGCTTGGCGGCCTGAATGCCGGCGATACGCGCGACTTCCAGCGGATTGCCTTTCGGGTTGTGCGGGAGAGCGGCGAGCGTTGCAGCGTTGAGCACGACGAAGGCAGAGGCCTCCGCTTCGCGGCGAGTCGCGGTCTTGTCGCTGACATCGACCATGCGCGCTTCGCCGGCGTCGTCAAAATGCGAAAGCTTGCTCATGCTCTCAAAAGGATACAGGGGACTGCCCGTCCGGGCGGACGCGCTTCGCGCCATGAGGCTATCGTTTCTCGTTGATCGGGGCTTCCGCAAGCTGCCCTCGCCAGGGACAATGGCGGCAGCCCGATCCACAGCAATACCCGCGCCGGAGGTGGTAGGCGTCGGTGAAAACGACGTAGGGACCTTCGCGGTAGAAGTCCTCGCCTTCGACGAGGGGTTTGTTTTCGGAAGTGGCCGGGGCCGGCGCGGAGTCGGAACTCGGGTCAGGCAAGGGCGCCGCCTTCCAGCGGAGCACCGAACGCGAATGTCTGCGGAGCGGGCATCTCGATGACCGCGGTCTCCGCCTCGGTGGGCGCCAGTGGCAGCGTGACGGAGTTGCCGGCAATGGACGCCGGACGCTCGCCGGGAACCACGATGTCAACGAGGTTCATTGGGTCGGCGGCGGCGATCGTGAGCGGCGGCATGTCGGCCAGGGTGCGCGTTCGGTTCGCCCGCAGAGAATCGGCAGCCTCGGGCAGCGCGAACTGCTCGCCGCCGAATCCCGAGACGAAGCGGCCGCCACGCACCATGCCGCGGGCTTCGAGGCGGCGGAACATGCCGACGAGTTCGCGCCAGGGCGGGACCGTGGTTTCGCGCGCGAGCACATCGCGCACAACGACGCCGTAGCGGCGAAGTAGCATACGGCAGGCGGATTCTATCTGCTGATCGCGACGCGCGGCGGCCTGTGCGGCGGCTTCAGCATCGCGGTGCTTCAACGCGCCGGCGGGGACAGCCTCTTCCGGATCGGCGAGCAGCGCCCAGCGGCCAGAGGCGTGGCGAGCGCTGGCCTTCGTGCTGCCGGGCGCAGTGAAGGCACGCTTCCGCCGCGGATCGATAAGCAGGCGCAGACTGTCGAAGCCATCGGCATGAACGACGCCGGCGGCGACAAGTTCCCACAAGGCGCGGTGAACCTCTTCACCGGCGACGCCGAGCATGCGGATCAGATCGGCGGCAAACATCGCTCCCCGATCGGTGAGGAGCGAACGGACGCGATTGGCGAGATCGCTGAGGCAGGCGTTGAGGTTCGCCTCGGGAATTTGTCGCTGTGACAGGCACAAATCCATCCACAGCGCCTCTTCCCGGATGAAGAACGTCACCGGCGCCATGCTGGTGGGGACCACGCGGCGCGGGCCGCCGCTCGCAGCGTCGGCGAAGGCAGGATGTGGCGAGATGCGGCCCCACCCCACCGCCCCGGTGAGGCAAAGAGCGTCGAGCCAGCGCGGATCGTAGCCGGCGACGCGCTGCGGCAGGATGGAGCGCTCCCACTCCCCCGCGGGGGCCTCGAATCCTTCGAGGCCGCGCAGCACTTCCAGGAGTCCCTGCTCGCCGCTCACCTGGCGCTGCTCGCCGATGTGCTGCCAGTCGAGCAGAAAGCGCATATAGACAGCCGGAGTGACGGGCTCGATTTGTTTGCGCAGGGTGGCGAGCGTGCGGCGATGAATGCGCTGAAGGATACGGCGCTCGCACCATTCAATCTCAGTGTCGGGCACAGATTCTCGTCCGTGCCTGCCTTCAAAGACGCCGCGCAGGATGGTTCCGGTGGATTCAAGGTGGACCATCTGCTGGAAAACAGGGCCCGGATCGAGGCCGAGCTTTTGTGCCATGCCGGCAGACGTGACAGGGCCGAGAATTTGTAACCATCCCTGTAACGTTTTCCGCAAAACGTCACTGTTCTCAGGGACTTCTCCTGGAATTTTCAACATTTCCACAGAGAAATCCACATCCGGCCACAGGTTCCTAAGCCATTGAGCCCGTTCAGCCGCGACAAAATACGCCATCTGCTGGCGTCTGGCGGTCAAAACGCGGTCAGACCGCTCCAGACGAGCGAGGAATACGTCCCAATCCCGGGCACCCGGATGGCGGAGGGTCTCAACAGGAACGACGACCAGCGAGCACAGCAAGTCGTGGAGCTCGTGCTCATCGCGAATATCGGGCCATACTTCCTGCCGGATTTCGTCGATCGCTTCCTGCGAGAGGCGGCCTGCCTCGCCGAGTTCGGCATCGGGCAGGACACCACGCAACTGGACGGCACGAGCACGCCGCTCCTCGAGGCCGGCATCATCGAGGAAGGCATAAGGCTTGGCGTTGATCAGCTCGTGGGCGAACGCCGAGGGGGTGGTGGTGTCTACAGCGACGCAGCGGATGCGTCCGTCGTGCATGGCCTCAATCACGGCTTTGAGGCCTTCCAGATCCATCGCCTCCTGCAAAACGTCGCGCATGACTTCCTTCACCAGCGGATGGTCGGGGATCTGGATGTCGCCCTCGATATTCTCGAAACAGGCCGCAGCCTGCGGGAAGACGTTGGCGAGGAGATCGTCGCTGCGGATGCGCTGGATCTGCGGCGCGACTTTGCGCCCTTTTTGGAACCGTAACAGTTGCAAACTCCGCGAGGCGTCCCAGCGCCAGCGCGTTTTGAAAATGGGCGAGGCGATGGAGGCCTGCTCGAGCAGCTCGCCGACCGTTTGTGCGGTGAGGAAGTGGAAGACGTCGCTGAGGGGGAAGCTGTGCTGTTCCGCAAGACAGATGTTGATGCCGTTGTCGGTCGCCGCGGCCTGCAGCTCGAAATTAAAGCCGCGGCAGAAGCGCTTCCGCAGCGCAAGGCCCCAAGCCTTGTTGATGCGCCCGCCGAAAGGCGCGTGCAGGATAAGCTGCATGCCGCCGCCTTCGTCGAAGAACCGTTCTGCAACAATGGTTGTTACAGATGGAACGACGCCGAGCACGGCGCGGCCCTGGGCAACGTAAGCGATCAGTTGTTCGGCGCCGGAATCGTCGACGCCACACTCGCTTTTTAGAAACGCTGCCGCTTCGGCGACCTCTGGATTGGC